>Ga0307514_10001289_pt1 | contig 32516 bp, 32 predicted proteins | sample 16_EM_MG_FD_203088 | JGI IMG/M metagenome (GOLD analysis project Ga0307514, IMG submission 203088) | Populus trichocarpa ectomycorrhiza microbial communities from riparian zone in the Pacific Northwest, United States - 16_EM | ecosystem: Host-associated > Plants > Roots > Unclassified | place... | reverse complement strand
ACCTGGAGGGCAGCTACTACGAGCATTGGCTGCACGCCTTCGAAACGCTGCTGATGGAGAAGGGCATGATCACCGCCGCCGAGTTGCGCGGCCAGGCCCGTCCTGCCAAGCCGTCCGTGCCGCCGCCGGTGCTGACCGTCGACATGGTTCAGCCGGTGGTGCTGGGCGGCGCATCTGCGCGGGCCAAGGAGGACGTGCCGGGCCGCTTCCACGCTGGAGACCGGGTCCGGACCCAGAACCTGAACCCGCTCACGCACACGCGGCTGCCACGCTATGCGCGCGGGAAGGTCGGCACCGTCGAGATCGCCCACGGCGCTTTTGCGACGCCGGACACCATGGCCCATGGACAGGGCGAGCAACCCCAGCAGGTGTATGCCGTGCGCTTCACCGCGAAGGAACTGTGGGGCGTGAACCGGCCCGACAGCGTGTGCATCGACCTGTGGGACAGCTACCTGGAGGCCGCATGAACACCGGCATTGACAGCGGCCTCGATGTCCCGGCCTCGCGGCTGGACGGGGAGGGCCCGGCGTTCGACAAGCCCTGGCAGGCCGAGGCGTTCGGCCTCGTCGTCAAGCTGCACCAGGCCGGGCTCTTCCCATGGGCTGATTGGGTGCGGATCTTCAGCGAAGAGATCAAGGCCGCGCCGGCCCTGCCTGGTGAGAGCGTCAACGACGCCTATTACCGCCAGTGGGTTCCGGCGATGGAGCGGCTGGTCGCCTCCCTGGGCCTGGCTGCGGAAGACGATATCGCTCGCCGTGCCTCGGAGTGGCGGCTGGCCTACCTCCATACGCCCCACGGACAGCCGGTGTCATTGGTCAACGCGAGTTGCCCTCCGGCCCATGCGCATGAGCACACGCCTCGACGAGTGCCGGTGGCCGTCAGCCTGGCCTGCGCGGGCTGAGAACCGCGGTCCAAGCCCCTTTCGCTTTCTCACCTTCGTTCATCACTGAAGCCGCCGACGCGGTGGCAAAGGAAACATCATGCACATCGAACCTGGCCTGGTAGATGCCGGAAAAATCGGCCTGAGCTATGTCACTGCGGCGGGGGCGGGCGCCTACGCCCTGCATCTGGCCGCAGCCGCGCTGCGCCAGCGTGGCGCCCTCTCGCTGCTGGGACGCACTGCCGCCACGACGGCCCTGGTGTTCTGCTTCTTCGAGGTGCTGCCGCACCAGCCCGTCGGTGTCTCCGAGGTCCATCTCATCCTCGGCTCGACGCTGCTGCTGCTGTTCGGTGCCGCACCGGCGGCCATCGGCCTTGCGCTTGGCCTGCTGCTGCAGGGCCTGTTCTTCGCGCCGTTCGACTTGCCGCAATACGGCATGAACGTCACGACCCTGCTCGTTCCGCTGTTCGCCATCTCGGCCCTGGCCCGTCGCATCGTCAAGCCCGACACGCCGTATGTCGACCTGCGCTACCGGCAGGCGCTCGCGCTGTCCACCGTCTACCAGGCAGGCATCGTCGGCTGGGTGGCTTTCTGGGCCATCTACGGCCGAGGCTTCACGCTGGAGAACCTGGCGACGATTGCCACTTTCGGCAGCGCCTACATGACGGTGATCCTGGTCGAACCCTTGGTTGACCTGGCCGTGCTGGCCATCGCCAAGCGCGCTGCACGCCTGCAAGGCACGCCGATGTTCGAGCACCGGCTTCACCACGCCGAGGCGCTCTGAAGTTCCCCGCTTGGCCGAACCTGCTTCGGCAAGTTCGGCCCCCCACAGGAGTTGCATGATGACCCCCGCATTCCCCCGCGGCGGCCGCGGTACCGGCCAGCCGTCGCAAGCCAGGCCCGGTCTGCCGTTGCCCCGCAGCAAGAAGGTGCAGTCCCTGATGGGCCTGCTGATGTTGGGGCTGCTGATGTCGGCCCTGGCGCCGATGACCGCGCAGGCCGTCGACGTGGACGCCGGCGATTTCGTCCCGGCGCCGGAAGGCACCACGACCGGGCTGCTGTACCTGCAGCATGCCGAGCGCAACAGCCTCTACGCGCATGGAAGCCAGTCGGTGAGCGACCCGCTGCTGGTGTCGGACGTCGGCATCGCCAGGCTGGTGCATTACACAAGCATCGGCGGGCTGACCGTCGCCCCCCAGATCCTGCTGCCCTTCGGCCGGCTCGACGCTGGCCGCGCCACCGAGGCACTGGGCAAGACCAGCGGCCTGGGCGACGTCATCCTGGCCGCGCCCGTGTGGCTGGTCAACGATGCCGCGTCCCCCACTTACCTCGCCATCGCGCCCTATCTGTTCCTGCCCACGGGCAGCTACGATAGCGGCCGCTCGCTCAACCTGGGCGAGAACCGCTGGAAGTTCGACCTGCAGGTGGGCTTCGTCAAAGGGCTCACGGACAAGTGGTCCGTCGACCTGACCGGGGATGTGATGTTCCACGGCAAGAACAACGATTTCGGCGCCACCAGCGCCACGCTCGACCAGAAGCCGCTCTACCAGGGGCAGGCCTATCTGCGCTACCAGTTCGCGCCGGGACTCAACGGCTTCGTCGGCCTGTCGCAGACCTGGGGCGGGGAGGATCGGGTGAACGGCGTGGACAGCGATGACCAGGCGCAACAGCGCAAGCTCAGCCTGGGCGGCAGCTATTTCATCCGCCCGACCACGCAACTGCTCGTTTCCCTTGGGCGTGACCTCAAGGTGGAGAACGGCTTCAAGGAAAACGCCCGCGTCAACCTGCGGCTGCTGCAGGTCTTCTGATGCGTCTTTGCGGCGGCGGCGGCAGGCGCTCGTCCCCGTGAGCGCAGCTCAGCCCGCCTTCTTGTCCCAGGCGTCACACCAGCCGGCGGCCGACACGTCCTTGTCGATGAACAGCCCGCAGCCGCCGTCGGTGTCGCCCGGCGCGCCGGCGTAGAGGCTGCAGTTGGCGCAGGTCTGGCCGGGGACGTATTTGGGCACCTTGGCGCGGTCGACCTTGCTCGCGTCGCGCTTGTAGTGGATCTCGACCGCGGTGGGGTCGTCTTCCTGCAGGTGGCTGAGCTGCTGCGCGGCGGCCGGGCCGGCACGCAGCGTGGCGGCTGCGGTGAAGGCCGCGAGCGTGCCGATCGGCACCCGGGCCAGGGCCTCGCGGCGGTTCATGTCAGACCGGCACCGGCGTGAAGCCGGCGTCTTCGATCGCGGCCTGCAGGGCCTGCAGCGGTGCGCTGCCGGTTTCGATCTCCACGCGGTGCTGCGCCAGGTCCACCTGCACCTTGGCCTGCGCATCCACCGCCTGCACGGCGCGGGTCACGCTGGCCACGCAGTGGCCGCAGGTCATGTCCTTGACTTCGAATGCCACCATGGTGGGCTCCTTTGATGTGGATGAAGAATGTTGCGGGGTCATCCGCCTATGCTGCGCCAACTTTGAAGCTTCCGGCAGTGGCAAGGTCAAGCCAAGTCGGTCTCATGACCCTTCTGTGCAAATAGAGCGTCGCTTGACCTTGCCATGGTTGGAATCCTGAGAATCGCCGCCAACTGACCGATGATCCATTTTCGCGCCGGAGCCACTGAATGACCACCGCCACCGTCTCGTCCGCCAAGGCCCCGCCCCAGGGGCTGGTCCAGCTCGACGTGACGGGCATGAGCTGCGCCTCCTGCGTGGCGCGGGTCGAGAAGGCCTTGCTGAAGGTGCCGGGCGTGGCGTCGGCTTCGGTGAACCTGGCGACCGAGCGGGCCTCGGTGCAGGCCTTGCCCAGCGTGCCGGTGGCGGCGCTGGCGGCTGCGGTGGAGAAGGCGGGCTACGGTGCCAGCGTGGTGCCGGAGACGCCCGCGCCTTTGCCGGCTGCGTCTGCCTGGCCCAGTTGGTGGCCGGTGGCGGTCGGCGCGCTGCTGACGCTGCCGCTGGTCACGCCCATGCTGCTGGAACTGTTCGGCCTGCACTGGATGCTGGGCGGCGCCTGGCAGCTGGCGCTGGCCACGCCCGTGCAGTTTGGGCTGGGCGCGCGCTTCTACCGTGCCGGCTGGAAGGCGCTGCGGGCGGGGGCCGGCAACATGGACCTGCTGGTGGCGCTGGGCACCTCGGCGGCCTACGGGCTGTCGGTCTATGAACTGGCTCGCCACGGCGGCCACGGTATGGCGCACCTGTACTTCGAGTCTTCGGCGGCCGTCATCACGCTGGTGCTGCTGGGCAAGTGGCTGGAAGCGCGCGCCAAGCGGCAGACGGCCGATGCCATCCGCGCGCTGAATGCGCTGCGGCCCAGTACGGCCCGCGTGCGGCGCGGCGGGCAGGAACTGTCGCTGCCGGTGGCGCAGGTGCTCGTGGGTGACCTGGTGGTCGTGAAGCCGGGCGAGCGGGTGCCGGTGGACGGCAAGGTCACCGAAGGCCACAGCCACCTGGACGAATCGCTGCTGACGGGCGAAAGCCTGCCGGTGGCCAAGGGCGTGGGCGAGCATGTGACCGGCGGGGCGATCAACGGCGAAGGCCTGCTGCTGGTGCTCACGCAAGCCGTGGGCGCCGAAACCACGCTGGCCCGCATCATCCGCATGGTCGAGTCCGCACAGGCCGCCAAGGCGCCGATCCAGCGCATCGTCGACCAGGTCAGCGCCGTCTTCGTGCCGGTGGTGCTGGGCATTGCCTTGCTCACGCTGCTGGGCTGGGCCGGCGCCACCGGTGACTGGGAGCGTGCGCTGATCAACGCAGTGGCGGTGCTGGTCATTGCCTGCCCCTGCGCGCTGGGCCTGGCCACGCCCACGGCCATCATGGCCGGCACCGGTGTGGCCGCGCGCCAGGGCATCCTGATCAAGGACGCCGAGGCGCTCGAAGTGGCGCATGGCGTCACCACCGTGGTCTTCGACAAGACCGGCACGCTCACCGCTGGCAAGCCCACGCTGGTGGCCGCCGTGCCGGTGCCGGGCGGCTCGCGCGACGAACTGCTGCGCCTGGCCGCCGCGCTGCAGCAGACCAGCGACCATCCGCTGGCCCGTGCCGTGCTGAACGCTGCGCCGAAATCATTGCCCGCCGCGCAAGCCGCCCGCGCGCTGCCTGGCCGAGGGCTGGAAGCCACCCTCGAAGGCCAGCTGCTGGCGCTGGGCAGCAGCCGGCTGTTGCAGGAGCGTGGCCTGGTGCCAGGCGCGCTTTCCGACGAGGCGGCACAACTCACCAAGGACGGCCGCACGCTGTCTTGGCTGATGGCCCGGGAACCGGCAGGCGGCTCGCGCTTGCTCGGGCTGCTGGCCTTTGGCGACACGCTCAAGCCCGAGGCCAGGCAGGCCGTGCAGCGCCTGCATGCGCTGGGCCTGAAGACCTTGCTGCTGACAGGCGACAACGCTGGCAGCGCGCAGGCCGTGGCGCAGGCGCTGGGCATTCGCGAGGTGCGTGCCGATGTGCTGCCGGGCGACAAGGCCGCCGTCATCGAAGCCCTGCGCGCAGCAGGCGAGCGCGTGGCAATGGTGGGCGACGGCATCAACGACGCCCCTGCGCTGGCCGCGGCCGACGTGGGCATGGCCATGGGCACCGGCACCGACGTGGCGATGGAGGCCGCCGGCATCACGCTGATGCGCGGCGACACCCGGCTGGTGGCAGACGCCATCGACGTTTCCCGCCGCACCTACGCCAAGATCCGCCAGGGCCTGTTCTGGGCTTTTGCCTACAACGTGCTGGGCGTTCCGCTGGCCGCGGCCGGCCTGCTCAGCCCGGTGATTGCCGGCGCGGCCATGGCCTTCAGCAGCGTCAGCGTGGTCAGCAATGCGCTGCTGCTGCGGCGCTGGCGCGGCGCGGCCGATGAGCTTCCCGAATGAACCCGCGAACCCAGGAGCGCGCATGTCCGCACCCATGAACATCGGCGAGGCCGCCAAGGCCTCCGGCGTGTCGGCCAAGATGATCCGCCACTACGAAAGCGTGGGCCTGTTCCCCGAGGCCAGCCGCACCGAGGCCGGCTACCGCCAGTACAGCGAGAAGGACATCGCCACGCTGCGCTTCGTGCGCCAGTCCCGCGACCTGGGCTTCTCCATCGAGCAGATCCGCGAACTGCTGGGCCTGTGGCAAAACCGCCGCCGCCCCAGCCGCCAGGTCAAGGCCCTGGCCGAGGCGCACCTGAAGGAGCTTGATCAGAAGCTGCAGGAACTGCAGGCCATGAAGTCCACGCTGCAGCACCTGGTGCACTGCTGCCACGGCGACGACCGGCCGGACTGCCCCATCCTCGACAACCTGGCCCAGGGCGAGCCGGTGGCCGTGGCGCACGGTCCGCGCAGCGGTTTGAGGCCGGGCAAGGCATCTGCATGAATGCCCCGATTCCCGTGGCCAAGGGCTTGACCTCCCCACCCGGAAAGGCCTGATACTGCGGGCGTGAAGACGCTTCGCTTCTACGGCCTGTTCCGACTTTGCCTGCTGATGCTGCTGGCTGTGCTGCTGCCCCTGCGCGGCGCGGTGGCAGCGGCCATGCTGTGCCCGGGCGGCCAGGCAGCGCAGCTGCAGCTGTCGGCTGCGCCTGCGGGCATGACCATGCATGACCATGCGCACATGCAGGCGCATGAGGCACAGACCGGGCAGGCGCATCACGCACAGGCCTCTGGCGAGCTCGCCAAGTGCAACACCTGCTGCGACTTCTGCGCGATGACGCCGCTGCCGGCCACCGAGCCGCTGCTGCCAGTGGCGCAGGCGCTGGCCACCGTGCGCTACCCGCACCTGCTGGCGCCCGCGCCGAGCTTCGTCTCGGGCGGGCAAGAGCGGCCGCCCAGACCGGTCTGCTGAAGCGGCCTTCGGGCCGATGGCATCCGTTTCGTGTTGACGGGTGAAGCTCGCCCGCGCTGGTCGCGGGTGCTGGCTGGCGGCCTGCGGGCTTGCCGGCGCCTTGCGCACTGCATCCATGTTCATATCTTTTTTCCCCGTTCGCGGCACAGCGGTGCTGGTGGCGCTCGCCGTGCTCAGCGGCTGTGCCTCGTTTTCGCCAGACGGCGGCTTCGGCGACGTTGCCCAGCTGACCCAGGCCCGCAGCGGCCAGGTGCCGCGCTGGCAGCGCACGCCGGCCGACGAAGCCGCCGCGCAAACCCGAGTCACCGAACTGTTGCAACAGCCGCTCAGCGCTGAGGCCGCAGTCGAGCTGGCGCTGCTGCACAACCGCGGCCTGCAGGCCCGCTTTGCCGAGCTGGGCCTCGCCGAGGCAGAGCGCGTGCAGGCCGGTCGCCTGGCCAACCCCACGCTGCGCTACGGCCGCATGAGCGGCGGCGGCGTGACCGAGATCGACGGCGCGGTGCTGTTCAACCTGCTGGGCCTGTTGACGCTGCCGCTGGCCAGCGAACTCGGCCAGCAGCACTTCGAACAGGCCAAGCTGCAGGCCGCCAGCGATGCCGTGGCGGTGGCCACCCAGGCCCGGCGCGCGTTCTTCAACGCGGTGGCTGCGCAGGCCTTGGTCGCCTACGCCCAGCAGGTCAAGTCGGCTGCCGAAGCCTCGCGCGAGCTGGCCACCCGCATGCAGCAGGCCGGCAACTTCAACAAGCTCGCGCAGATGCGCCAGCATTCCTTCGATGCGGATGCCACCGCGCAGCTGCTGCGCGCCCAGCACCGCGCGGTCGCCGAGCGTGAACAGCTGGTGAAGGCACTGGGCCTGTCCAGCGAAGAACTCGGCAGGCTGCAACTGCCCGAGCGCCTGCCCGACTTGCCAGCCCAGACGGCCGCGCTGGCGCAAGCAGAGCAGGCCGCGATGGACCGGCGCCTGGACGTGCTGCAGGCCCGCCGCAGCGCTGAGGCTACGGCTCGCCAGCTGGGCCTCACCCAGCGCACCGGCTTCGTCAACCTGCTGGACCCGAACCTCACGCTGGCCCGCCACGGCCAGACCGGCGAGGCCACGCGGCGCGGTTTCGAGCTGGAACTCACGCTGCCCTTGTTCGACTTCGGCGCCGGAGGCAGCCCGGCTGCGGTGCAGGCCGAGCTGCAGTACGGCCAGGCCGTGCACCACGCGGCCGAGGTGGCGGTGAATGCCCGCTCCGAAGTGCGCGAGTCCAGCTCGGCCTACCTCACGGCCCACGCGCTGGCGCGTCACTACCGCGACGAAGTGCTGCCGCTGCAGCAGCGCATCGCCGACGAGAACCAGCTTCGCTACAACGGCATGCTGCTCAGCGTCTTCGAGCTGCTGGCCGACGCGCGCGAACAGATCACCAGCGTCACCGGCTACACCGAAGCGCTGCGCGACTTCTGGCTTGCCGACGCCGACCTGCAACAAGCCCTGGCCGGCCCGCTGCCGCAGCCTGGCCAGTGAAAGCAATCCCCATGACTTCTTCCCGCCGACATTTCCTGCGCGCCGCCGGCGCTACCGCCGTGGGCGCCGCAGCCGTCAGCCGCGCCGCCGTGGCTGCAGTCCCCGAAGCCACCGAGGCACCCTCTGCCGCCACCCAGCCGCCGCCGCTGCCGCCGAGCGGCCGGCCTTTCAACCCGGTCGTCACGCTCAACGGCTGGTCCTTGCCCTGGCGCATGAAGGGCAACGTCAAGGAATTCCATCTGGTGGCCGAGCCGGTGGTGCGAGAACTCGCACCCGGCATGAAGGCCAGGTTGTGGGGCTACAACGGCACCAGCCCCGGCCCGACCATCGAGGCCGTCGAAGGCGACCGCGTGCGCATCTTCGTCACCAACCGCCTGCCCGAACCCACCAGCACGCACTGGCATGGCCTGATCATCCCTTCGGGCATGGACGGCGTGACCGGCCTCACGCAACCTGCCATCGCCCCCGGCAAGACCTTCGTCTACGAGTTCGTGCTGAACCATTCAGGTACCTACATGTACCACCCGCATGCAGACGAAATGCTGCAGATGGCGATGGGCATGATGGGCCTCATCATCGTGCACCCGAAAGACCCGCGCCAGCATCGCGTGGATCGCGACTTCGCCTTCCTGCTGGCTGCCTACGACATCCAGCCCGGTGCCGCCACGCCCAGCGTCAACACCATGCTGGACTTCAACCTCTGGACCTGGAACAGCCGCGTCTTCCCGGGCATCGACCCGCTGGTCGCCCGCACCGGCGACCGCGTGCGCATCCGCGTCGGCAACCTGACGATGACCAACCACCCGATGCACCTGCACGGCCACCGCTTCGAAGTCACCGGCACCGACGGCGGCTGGGTGCCACCCGCGGCCCGCTGGCCGGAAGTGACGACCGACGTGGCCGTCGGCCAGATGCGCGCGCTGGAGTTCAACGCCGTGGCCGGCGACTGGTCGCTGCACTGCCACAAGTCCCACCACACGATGAACGCGATGGGCCACGACGTGCCCACGATGATCGGCGTGGACCAGCGCGCCGCCACCGAAAAGATCATCCGCCTGCTGCCCGACTACATGCAGATGGGCGACAAAGGCATGCACGAGATGAGCGAAATGGAAATGCCGCTGCCCGACAACACCCTGCCCATGATGACCGGCCAAGGCCCCTTCGGCGCCATCGGCATGGGCGGCATGTTCAGCGTGCTGAAAGTGCGCGATGACCAGAAACCCGGCGACTACCGCGATCCCGGCTGGTTCAAGCATCCGGCCGGCACGTTGGCCAAGGAATACACCGGTGAGCTGCCAGCGCCGGTGCGCGGCGCAGCGCCGCAGGCGGAGGCCAACACGCCGGAGGCGCGCAAGCCGATGGGGCATGAGGGGCACGGCGGGCACGAGGGGCATTGAGTGCCCGCGTCTCTTCGGTGATACGGACTGCGATGCCATATTTCGGAGAGGCGCGCGGCAGCGATGCTATTGCCCGCGGGCCCGATTGATGAAGAACACTCCAACAGCACAAGGCACCAGCACTGCCGGCCAGAGCCACAGCGAGATCATGCACATCGCAATGCCTGCGCCCATGAGGCGACTTGCGGAAACCCAGGGTTGGGCCTTCAATCGAGCGCAGGCGATTGCGAGAAGAAGCAATGCAACTGGCAGTGCAGCCCAACCGATGAACCAGCCCTCATTTGGGTTGTCAGCCGACAAGAAGTAGCCCAGATCCGCTGACAGTGAATTCACGAGAGACCGCTCGGACGGGCGACCAACTAGGAAAAGAATCAGCCAGGTGCCCATGGGAATGGCAGCTGCCGCTGCGAAGCTGGCTGCTGCGCATGCGTGTGGGGAGAAATGCGGTAATTTCATGAGTGGGTGCCCAGTGAACGCGCAATCCGATCAGTTGGCGGCACCGGTGGTACGAAGCGTCAAGTCATGTCCGCCCCAGGCCACCGCCAACGCTCGCCCCACCTTCGCCGCAATGTCATCCTGAATCGCCAGCACGTCGGTTGCCTGGCGGTCGTAGGTCTCGGACCAGAGTTGGGTGGCGTCGCTGGCGCGGACGAGGCGGGCGGTGACGCGCAGGGTCTGGCCGGATTTGCGGACGCTGCCTTCGAGCACGTAGGCGACGTTCAGCGCTTGGGCGATCTCGGGGATGGTGGCCTGCTTGTCCTTGTAGAAGAAGGTCGAGGTGCGGGAGGGCACGCGCACACCGGGCAGGTGGGCCAGGCTTTCGATCAGCTGCTCGGTCATGCCGTCGGCGAAGGGTTCTTCGTCCATCGCGTTGGTGAGGTCCAGGAAGGGCATCACGGCGACCGAGGTGCCGGGCGCGCTGCGCCATGGGGCCCACCAGGCCAGGCCCAGCGTGAGCGCCAGCAGCAGGACGGCCAAGGCGCCGACGAGGTGGGCGCGCTTGCGGCCCGGGAGCGCGGCTAGCGCAGGGCTGGGCAGCGCGGCAGGCGCCATGGCAGGTGGCGGCTCGGCTGCGGTGGCCGACTGCGGTGCCGGTTCGACGGGGTTCACCGCGGCGATCAGGCGGTAGCCGCGGCGCGGCACGGTGGCGATGTAGCTGGGCTCGCGGGTGCTGTCGCCCAAAGCGCGGCGCAGCGTGGTGATGGCCTGGTAGACGGAATCCTGTGAGACGACGACGTCGGCCCAGGCGGCCGAGAGCAGTTCGTCGATGCTGACCACCTCGCCAGGGCGGCTGGCCAGGTGCGCAAGCATGGCCATGGCCCGGCTGTCCAGTGGCGTGGCCTCGCCGCCGCGCCAGAGGCGGTCGGTGGCGGGGTCGACCTGCCAGTCGCCGAGGCGAAATGCCGTGGGCGTGGTGGCTTGCCCTTGTGTGTCCATGTGCTCCCTGGATCGCCGCGTTGTGGCTCGCGGCGTGGCCGGGATCTTACGCATGCCGGCGCGCAGCGGAACGCCACCGTGAGCCCCGCCGCGACGTGGCCGCCGCCAGCCTCGTGCGGCGGCGCACATGGAGTGGACCTTCAGCGCTTCACGCCGTTGGCCGCGTTCTTGTTGTGCGCGTCGCCGTCGGCGCCTGCAGCGGCCTCGATCTGGATCTGCACGGCCAGTTCGTCGCCCACCAGGTCCGAGTAGGCGTTCAGGCCGTACTCGGAGCGCTTGATGGTGGTCGTCGCCGAGAAGCCGACCGAGGCGAGCTTGGAGATCTGGTTGACGCCCAGCTTGTTGAAGCGCAGCTGCAGCAGCACCGGCTTGGTGACGCCGGCCAGCGTCAGCTCGCCGGCCAGCGTGCCATGCGTCGCGTCAATGCGTTCGAGCTTGGTGCTGCGGAAGCTGACGCTCGGGCTCTTGAACAGCTTGGCCCAGGCGTCGTCGCTGCGGATCTGCTGGTTCCAGGTGGCGTCGCCCATGTCCAGCGAGCGGGTGGGCATGCTGACGGCAATCGCCGAGTTCTTCCAGTCCTCGTCGTCGAAGCTGAAGCTGCCCGGCGCCATGCGCAGCGTGCCGAAGAGTTGGATGAAGCCCTGGTGCTCCAGCGAAAAGCTGACGCGTGAGAGCTTGCTGACGATGGTGTACGTGACGGGCGCGCAGGGCGCCGCAGCGGCCGACAGGACCAGCGCGGCGGCCAACGCGGCCCGGCGGGCGGTTTTGAAAATGGACATGGACTCCTCGGTTCGGTGGATGACAACGGCCCGCTTTGTAGCCAGCGGAGCCCGAAGTCGTCCTGAAACCGCCCTGAAAAGTCCTGATTCGAGCTGAAAGCGGCGCCTTGCCTGCTCAGTGCGCAGCAGGCACGCGCGCCAGCGGCGCCTTCATCTCCGCAAGGGCATAGCTCAGCACCGCCAGCAGCGCGACCTGCTTGCGCAAGGCTTGCGGGTCGACCTTGTCCAGTGTGTCGGCGGCGGTGTGGTGGTAGTCGAAGTAGTGGCGGGTGTCGATCAGCGGGGCGAAGCCGGGCACGCCGGCCTGCTGCAGCGGGTCGATGTCGGTGCCGGCTTCGCCAGCGCGGGTCGTCATCACGCCGGCGCCGATGCTGCGCAGCACCTGGGCGACCGGCGCCAGGCGCTTCAGCTCGGCTTCGCTGATGGCGCCGAAGAAGCCCAGCGGGTCGCCCAGGCCAAAGTCGCTTTCGATGGCCGCGACCTGCGTGGGCAGCTTGCCCTTGACCGACTCGAAATAGGCCTTGCCGCCGCGGGCACCGTTTTCCTCGTTGGCCCAGGCCACCATGCGCACCGTGCGCCGCGGCGCCAGGCCCAGCGACTTCAGAACCTGTACCGCGCCCATCGCCGCGGCCACGCCCATGCCGTCGTCCATCGCGCCGGTGCCCAGGTCCCAGCTGTCCAGGTGGCCGGAGACGATGACCACTTCCTCCGGGTGCTCGCGGCCGGGCAGGTCGGCCAGCACGTTGTGGCCGTCGGCATCCGGCAGGGTTCGCGGGGTCAGCAGCAGCTTCATCGTGACCGGGCCTTCGGCCGACAGGCGCTCGATCAGCATCGCGTCTTCGGCGCTCAGCGCGGCGGCGGGCAGCGGCTGCACGCCGGGCATGAAGCCGGTGGCGCCGGTGTGCGGCAGGCGGTAGTTGGCGGCACCGACCGAGCGCACCAGCACGGCCGCTGCGCCCAGCTTGGCGGCCACCGAAGGCCCGCGGAAACGCGGCTCGCCGGCCAGGCCGTAGGCCTTGTCGGCCATGCCGTTTTCGGCCAGGTGCTGGTCGAACGGCACGCTGATCAGCACGATCTTGCCCGGCACCTCGGCCGCGCGCGCGGACAGCTCGTCCATGCTGTGCACCAGCAGCACCGGCGCGGTGAGCCCTGCGGCCGGCGTGGCGGCCGATCCGCCCAGCGTGGTCAGCACCAGGCGCTGGGTGATCCCGGCCGGGCGGCCGGCGTAATCCACCAGCTCGGCGCGCTCTTCACCGCGCTCCCAGTGCGGCACCTTGACCGGCTGCTGCGTCACCACCAGGCCGGCGGCCGTCATCGCGGCGCCGACCTGGGCTGCTGCGGCCTCGGCTCCTGGCGAGCCAGCCAGCCGCGGGCCGATTTTGTCGGCCAGGTTGGCCAGCCGCTGCCAGGCGAAGTCGCTTTGCAGCGCGGCGTCGCGAATGCGCACCAGCGTCGCGATGTCCACCTCGGGTGCCGCCGCAGCGGGCTGTGCCTGCCCGAGCTGGCTGGCGAGCACCAGCCACAGGGCGGCGGTGAACTTGAAGGACGTGCGGATGGACGGGGCCGGCTGGCGCATGCGAGAGGTTCCTGCGTTCTTGACGAAGGCTGGAGCTTACTCAAGCTGCGGACTTCGGCGCCGCAAACGACAAAGCCCGCCAAGGCGGGCTTTTGGAATGGCAGTGGCAGTCGGCGCGTCAGGCCTGGGCCAGCCCGCTGGTGCGTCCTGCGCCGCTCTGGCCGTAGACCGACGAGGCGGGCGCTTCGGAGGGCAGCAGCACGTCGATCGCGCGGTCCAGTGCGGTGGTGGCGCGGGCCACGGCGTCGCGCTGGGCGGCCACCTGGCCGCTGGTGCGCACCAGCCGGCGGCGCAGTGCGGGCGGCACGCCGCCGCTGCGCTCGGCATTGCCAAAGCGGGACACGGCCTGGGCCAGTGCGCGGTGCAGTGCAGCGGCGGCCTCTTCGGCTGCGGGGGCGTTCTGCAGCTTCAGCGCGTTGCCCAGGGCGGTGAGTTGGGATTCGACTTCGGCGAGCGTGGCTTCCAGGTCGCGGGGCGCGGAGGTGGGGGCGAGATTGGGGCGCATCGGGGGTGCAGGTGAGCCTCGGCCCGCGCGGTTGCGCTGGGCCGATGCGGGCTTACGGCGGAAACAGGCAGGAGCTGGGCGAGTTCAGGCCCTGGCGTGCGGCGAGCCGCGCACCAGGCCGGGCAATTTCAGCGCTGGTGCGGCGTCAGGACGGCTGGCGACCCAGCAGTTCCTGCGCGTTGCTGATCAGCTTGTCGGCGATCTTGCTGGCGTTGACCTCGAACTTGCCGTCACGGATGGCCTGCGCCATGCGCTGGACCTTCTCGGTGTCGAAGGTCGCGTCGGTCGGGGCGTTGCGCAGCTCGCTGGCGGTGGACGAAATGGCCACTTCGGCACTCACAGGTTCCGCAGCGGCGCTGCCCGATTTTTTCTCGGTGCCAGCGGCCTTGCGGTCGTTGACCAGTTGGCTGATGCCAGACTGGCTGTCGGGGGAACCGATCTTCATGATGTTGCTCTCCTGCTGGCCCGGGGAAACTCCAGGGATCCGATGCACTTGGGTGCTGTATCGGAACACTTTGGCGGGACTTTAGCCATTTCGAATCGAGAAAAGCGGGTATTCACAAGGCCACTTCGACCAATCGGTCGGCCACTGCGCGGCCCATCAAGACCTTGCCGGCCTCGGTGCGCACGCGAATGGTCTGGCCCTCTATGCCCGGGTTCATGGCCTGGGCTTCGGTGGCAATGGCCCAACCGGCACCGCCGGCTACGACCTTCACCGTCTCGCCAGCGGCGAACCACTGGCGTGCCTTGAGGTCTGGCGCGCGCAGCGTGCTGCCGGCCGCCATGGCCCGCTGCAGCGAGCGGCCCACCAGGCCATTGGCTTCGGCAACCGGCATGCCGGTGCCGGCGGCCAGGTCGACCTCGGCTTCCATCAGGTGGCTGGCCAGCAGCACGGTGCCGGCGGGCAGCGCGTCGCGCAGCACCAGAGCGGGCCGCCAGACGTGCACAGTCAGCGGCAGGCTGACGTTCCAGGCCTTGCTGCCCTGCACGCATTTCAGGCCGATGCGGGTGCGGCCCCAGGTCGGCAGGCCGGGCGGCAAATAGGGTTCGATCTTCTGGCAAGGCGCCAGGCGCAGCCGAGGGTCCAGCGCACCGACCTCGATCTCCACGCGGGTGTTCTTGTTGCCGCTGCCCAGCACCGCACTGTCATGCGCCAGCTGCTGGATGCGGCTGCTCAGTTCGCCGCCCAGGGCCGCCAGGGCGCCGTCCTGCGGCGCTGGTGCCACCGCGGCGCTCACCGGCGCAGGCGCTGCCGAAGCGGCGACGGCGTTTGTGGGGGCGGATGCGGATGCGGCAGCCGGTTTGATGATGCGGGTGTTCGGCGGCAAGGTCTGCACCGGGCCGGGGTTGATGACGATCTCTTCAGCTGACACGCCGGCCCAGGCTACAGCCAGCGCAACGCACAGCAGCGGCTGCATCAGCGTGCGGCGGGCGGTACGGGGCAGGGCGGGGGTTCGGGCTGGCATGGCAGTTTCCTGAAGCGTCAGGTTTTGCACTGTAGGCAGCCAGGCGCTGTCGGACGGTCCGAAATGCGGGGCCGGTGGCCGCCATTTCGCGCCTTCAGAGGGCGGCGCGCACTTTCACAATCGCTCCACGCCGCAAGCCATGCCTGCTTATCGGCTCACCTCGGCAACTTCTGAAGGACGTTCGCATGATCAACCGCTTGACCGACAGCATGGACTTCCAGTCCCAGGCCCTGTCCCTGCGGGCCGAACGCCAGCGCCTGATTGCCAGCAACATTGCCAATGCCGACACCCCTGGCTACACGGCCCGCGAAATGGACTTCTCGCAGGCCCTGCGCGAAGCCACCGGCAGCGCCGCCGTGAATGGCCGCATGGCGGCGACTCAGGCCGGCCACATCCAGCCCGCGGCCGGCGCCACCAGCGAGACCGGCCTGAAATACGCACTCGCCTCGCAGACCAACCTGGACGGCAACTCGGTTGACATGGACCGCGAGCGCGCCAGCTTCGCCGAGAACTCGGTGAAGTACGAGGCAACGTTGAGGTTCCTGAATGGCCAGATCAAGGCCTTGTCCGACGCGATGAAGAGTCCGAGCCAGGGCTGAAGCCCGCTGATTGAAAAAGGCATGTCATGAGCCACTGGACCTTGCAACCGATCGCGCCGCAGCCGCGCCCAGCATCTGGCGACTGGCCGATGGCACCTGCGCCGCTCAGCCCGGCCGCACCCGTTTCCGCCAAGCCGCAAGGAGCTGCCAAATGAGCATGTTCAAGGTGTTTGACATCTCTGGCAGCGCGGTCAGCGCGCAAAGCCAGCGGCTGAACGTGGTGGCCTCGAACCTGGCCAACGTCGACACCGTCGCCGGCCCGGATGGCCAGCCCTACAAGGCGCGCCAGGTCGTGTTCCAGACAGTGCTGATGGATGCCTCCGGCAACGTCTCGGGCGGCCGCCAGATGGACGACGGCGTGACCGCCAGCGCGGGCGTGCGGGTCTCTAACATCCAGGAGGACCAGACGGCCGGCCGCAAGATCCACGACCCGTCCCACCCGCAGGCCGATGCGCAGGGCTATGTCACCTACAGCAACGTGAACCCGGTCGAAGAGATGGTCAACATGATCTCGTCCTCGCGTTCGTACCAGAACAACATCGAAGTCATGAACACGGCCAAGAGCCTGCTGCTCAAGACGCTGCAAATGGGCCAGGGCTGAGCGCTGCAACGCAGCGCCTGATGCTCGCCATTTCACCTACCTGAATTCCCTAGGAGCCCCTCATGGCCGTCGATTCCGCCACTGGCACCAACAGCACGAGCAAGACCAGCACCACCAATGGGCTGAACAGCACCTCCGCCAGCGAGGCTTCGGACCGTTTCCTGAAGCTGCTGGTCACGCAGATGCAGAACCAGGATCCGCTGAACCCGCTGGACAACGCACAGGTCACCAGCCAGATGGCCCAGATCAGCACCGTGACCGGCCTGGAAACGCTGAACACCACGGTCGGCGGCCTGAACACGCAGTTCCTGCAGATGCAGACCATGCAGGGCGCGGCGCTGGTCGGCCACGAGGTGGCCTACGAAAGCAACGCGCTGAGCCAGGCCGCGGGCAAGGGCAGCGGCGGCTTCGAGATCAGCAGCGCCTCGGACGTAGTCAAGGTCGAGATCCAGACGGCCGACGGCACCACGCTGGACACGGTCACGATGAAGAACCTCGAAGCCGGCCGCCACGACTTCAACTGGGACATCCCGACCGAACGCCAGGGCAATGCGCTGACCTTCAAGGTCACCGCCACCGCCAAGGGTGCCGCGGTCAATTCGATGCCGCTTCAGACCGACAAGATCACCGCCGTCAGCACCTTCAACGACACGATGGCGCTGGAACTCTCCAATGGCGACCGGGTGGCCTATGACGCCGTCTGGGCCTTCCTCTGATCGCCGGCCGTCACAGGTCGCTTTCCCCCGTCTCCGCCCCTTCTTTCCGCTTTCCTCTCCCAGCCCCAGGAGCAATCCATGAGCTTCCAGCAAGGCCTGTCCGGTCTGAACGTCATGTCCAAGAGCCTGGACGTGATCGGCAACAACATTGCCAACGCGAACACCTACGGCGCGAAGTCCTCTCGAGCCGAATTTGCCGACATGTATGCCAGCGCGCTGAACGGCGCCGGCACCAACAATGTCGGCATCGGCGTGCAACTGGCCTCGGTGTCGCAGCAGTTCACCCAGGGCAACATCACGGCCACAGAAAACCCGATGGACGTGGCGATCAACGGCGGTGGGTTCTTCCAGCTGACCGATGGCCACAGCCCCGTCACCTACTCGCGCAACGGCCAGTTCAAGGTCGACTCCACCGGCAACATCGTCAACAACCAGGGCCTGAAGCTGATGGGCTACCAGGCCGACAACACCGGCACCATCCAGCCTGGCCTGGCCGTGCCGCTGCAGCTGCCCACTGCCGGCATCAGTCCGCAGGCCACCAGCACGATCGACATGGAGTTCAACCTGGACTCGCGCCTGGCCACCACCGATCCGGGCAGCGGTGTGTCGCCCCGCATCAACTTCACCGATGCCACGACCTACAACAAGGCGACCTCGCTGACGACCTACGATGCCAAGGGCCAGCCCGTGGCGCTGACCTACTACTACCAGAAGACCGACACCGACAAGTGGAACGTCTATGTGACGGCCAACGGCACCTCGGTCGGTGGCAGCAGCACCGACCCGCAACCGCTGACCGAGCTGGACTTCCAGTCCGACGGTTCGTCGGCCACGCCCACCGGCGTCACCTTCGACATTCCCGCCTCGCAGAACTCGGCAGGCTCGCAGACGCTGCCGATCCCCGGCATCGCCCTGAGCTTCACCGGCTCGACCCAGTACGGCTCCGACTTCGCGGTGACGAACCTGGCGCAGGACGGCTACGCTCCGGGTTCGCTGTCGTCGATCGCGATCGACGACAGCGGCATCATCATGGCGCGCTACTCGAACGGCCAGTCCAAGCCGGCCGGCCAGGTCGAGCTGGCGACCTTCCGCAACATGCAGGGCCTGCAGCCCATGGGCGGCAATGGCTGGCAGCGCACCTATGCCTCGGGCGACCCGGTGGTGGGCACGCCTGGCGTGGGCAACATCGGCTCGCTGCAGGCGGGTGCGCTGGAAGAGTCCAACGTGGACCTGACCGGCGAGCTGGTCGGCATGATCACCGCGCAGCGCAACTACCAGGCGAATGCGCAGACGATCAAGACCATGGACCAGGTTCTCCAGACCTTGGTCAACCTCCGCTAAGAACGGTGTGCCCCCAAGACGCCTTTGGCGTCGCGCCCCCGAGTGGGAGCGTCCGGCTTGGGGCGGCCCGGCGCCGGACCGTCTTCGGCGCCCGTCATTGAATCGTTAGAGGACTGTTATGGATCGCATGATCTACCTGTCGATGTCCGGCGCGAAGGCGGCGATGCAGCGCCAGGAAGTGATCAGCCACAACCTGGCGAACGTCAACACCACCGGCTTTCGCGAGCAGATGGCGGCGTTCCGCTCGGTGCCGGTGCGCGGCGATGGCGCGTCCACGCGCGCCTATGCGCTGGAAACCACCATCGGCTACAAGGCCGAGGCCGGCCCGCTGGAGGTCACCGGCCGCAACCTGGACGTGGCGATGAAAGGCCAGTCCTGGATGGCCGTGCAGGGGCTGGACGGCACCGAGGCCTACACCCGCGCCGGGGCGATGGAAGTCAACAGCGAGGGCCTTCTGGTCACGCGCAATGGCCTGCAGGTCATGGGCGACGGCGGGCCGATCACGGTTCCGACGAATGCCGAAGTGCAGATCGGCGACGACGGCACGATTTCGGCCACCGTGCCCGGCGGCAAGCCGCAGGCCGTGGGCAAGCTCAAGCTGGTGACGCCAGAAGCCGGCAACCAGCTCACCCGCGGCGAAGACGGCCTGTTCCGCTCCGCTGGCGGGGACCTGGACGCGGACCCGAATGCCAGGGTGCAAAGCGGTTCGCTCGAAGGCTCGAACGTCAGCCCGGTCGAGACCATGGTGGCGATGATTTCGGCCGCCCGCCAGTTCGAGCACCAGATGAAGCTGCTGCAGACCTCCGAGAAGCAGGACCAGGCCGCCTCGCGGCTGCTGGGCAACAGCTGATCGGCCGTGGCCCTCAGGCGCCCGCCGGTGGCACCGCGTCCGCGGCCTGCGGGCCGAAGCTGACGTAGAAGGTCGCGCCCAGTCCCGGAGAGCTTTCGGCCCACACGCGGCCGCCGTGCCGGTCGACGATTCGCTTGACGATGGACAGCCCGACACCCGAGCCCGCGAACTGCGCGCCGTGAAGCCGGTGGAAGGGCTTGAACAGCCGGTCCGCCTGGCTGGGATCGAATCCCACCCCGTTGTCCCGCACGAAGAGCACGGGCGGCTGCTGGTCGCCGACCGCGCCGATCACCACCGATGCAGGCTGAGCCGAAGCGCTGGCGAACTTCAGGGCGTTGCCAATCAGGTTGAAGAACACCTGCTGCGCCAGATCGGGGTCGGCGTCGATCTGCGGCAAGGCTTCGATGCAGACCGGCAACGGCAGCGCATCCGGCACTTGCAGCAAGCCCAGCGCCGTCAGCACCACGGGCTCGGCATCCACGGCCTGGCGATGCAGTTGCACATCGCTGGAGCGCGCCAGGGTGAGCAGCGACTCCACCATCCTGCCGGTCTGCTCGGCCTGGTCGGCAATCACCTCCAGGAAGTGGTCGACCTTGTCATGCCGCTGCTGCGCGACAAAACTGCGTGCCAGCCTGGCCGCGCCGGCAATGCCGCCCAGCGGTCCGCGCAGGTCGTGCGACACACTGCGGGTGAAGCTTTCGAGCCCGTTGATGATCTCGTGCAGCTGCGCGGTGCGCTCTTGCACGCGGAGTTCCAGCGTCTCGTTGGCAATGCGCAGCTCCGCTGCCGCCGCCTTGCGCTCGGCGACTTCCAGCTCCAGCTGTTCGGCCGTGTGTTGCACCCGCTGGTAGAGGCTGCCGTTTTCGTAGATGCGCCCGGCCTGTGCCGCATGAATGGCCAGCAGGTCCAGGTCCTGTGCGCTGAACGGGCCTTCGCCCAGCTTGTCGATCAGCAGGATCCAGCCATAGCTGTGGTGCAGCGAAACGATGGGGGCCAGCAGGCCATGCTGCCAGGGCGGGAAGCCGGGCGGCAGCGTGGTCTGGCCGTCCTCGCAGGAAAAGCGCCGTGACCTGCCGTCCTGCATCACCTGGCCCGGCAGCCCGGCCCTCAGGTCCAACTGCGCCCTGAGCAGCGCGGTCTCATCCTGTGTGAGGCCCCAGGTGGCCAGGTGTGTCGTGGTGGTGCCGTTCTTGTACCTGGCCGCCAGCACGGAGCGCCGGGCACCGGTCAACTCGCGTGCGCCGCGGCAGACCTTGTTGAGCAGCTCGTAAGGGTCTCGCTCCGAGGCCAGTTGCAGGCTCAGGTCGGTCAGCGCGGACATGCGGTGGTTGGTGTGCTCCAGCTCCTCGACCTTCAGTGCCAGCTTGTTGGTGAGCACACGCAGGTGTTCGCGGTCGAAGTTTTCCGCGTCCAGGGCGGTCGCAGGCGTGTGCTGTGAGGACAAGGCCTCGGCCACCACGCGCAGGATCTCATCCGGCTCGCAAGGCTTCACCAGGACATGGCTCACACCACAGGCGTCAGCCAGGGCGCGCGCCTCCTTTTCCATGAACGTAGCGGTATAGAAAATGACGTGGGTGGCGGCAATGGCGGGTTCGAGCCGCAACTGGCGCACGAACTCGTAGCCGTCCATCGTCGGCATCAGCAGGTCACAGATCACCAGCTCGGGCGCGTGTTCGCGCACCAGCGACAGCGCCAGTTGGCCGTCGGCCGCCTCCAGCGAGCGGTGGCCTGCGTAGCGCAGCAGGGTCACCACCAGCGCCCGGTTGGGCGCCTGGTCATCGACCACAAGCACGAGGGCCATGAACGTGTGCGCCGGTCAGCCTGCCGCGGGGCCGCGCAGCGCAGCAGGCAGGTAGGACTCGATCTGGCCGACGAACAGCTCCGGCTCGATGGGCTTGGACAGGTAGCCGTCGAAGCCGGCCGTGATGACACGCTCGCGGTCGTTGGGCATCGAGAATGCCGTGACCGCCACCACCGGAATGGCCGCGGTATCCGGATCGGCGCGCAAGGCGGCGAGTGTCTGGTAGCCGTCGAGCACAGGCATCTGCAGGTCACAGACGATCAGCGCAGGCAGGCTTGATCTGGCGATCGCCAATCCTTGCTGGCCGTTGACCGCCATCAGCACCGTGTGGCCGCGGTGCGTCAGGAGGTAGCGCACCAACTCCATGTTGGCCGGGTTGTCTTCGATGACCAGAAGGGTTGCAGGCATCTTCATGCTCCCGGCAGCAGCAGGGAAAAGCTGCTGCCGCGGTCGCTTTCGCTTTGCACCACGATACGCCCTCCCAGCAGTTCGGCAAGCCGTTGACTCAGGTGTAAACCCAGGCCTGTACCTTCGGGCGCGCCCGGCCGGCCCTGGTTGACCCGGGCGAATGCAGCAAACAGCTTGGCCTGGTCCGACGGCGCGATGCCGATGCCGCTGTCGTCGACCCGGATCTCGGCCCCGGCCAGGCCGCTGCCTGCGGACAGTGCGGCGCCTGGCAGCAGCGTGAGCTGCACGCTGCCGTGTTCGGTGAACTTGATGGCATTGCCCACCAGGTTCAGCACGATCTGCTTCATGGCACGGCGGTCACTTTCCAGCACCAAGGTTTCGGCTGGCAGGTGCAGCATGAAGTCCAACCCCTTGGCGCGGGCCTGGGGCGCCAGCGTGGCGTTGATCTCCCGCAGCAGGGCGCCGCAGTCCACCGGCTCAAGGTGAAGCTCCACCTTGCCGGCCTCGATCTTGGCCACGTCCAGCAAATCGTTGATCAGCGCCAGCAGGTGGCGGCCGCTGGACTGCACGGTACGCAGTTGCTGTTCCTGCTCGTCGTTCAAGGGGCCGGGCAGTTTCATCAGCAGCGTGCCGGTGAAGCCGATGATGGCGTTCAGCGGCGTGCGCAGCTCATGGCTCATGCCGGCCAGGAAACGGTCCTTGGCCTGGTTGGCCAGCGCGAGTTCCTGGTTCTTTTCCTGCAGCGCCTGCTCGAAGCGTTTGCGTTCGCTGATGTTGCGGATGGCGCTCATCACGTAGGTGTGGCCCTCGGCACGAAGCGGGCTGAGGCTGATCTCGACCGGAAACTCGCTGCCATCCTTGCGCAGGCCCGCCAGGTCCAGGCCGGAGCCCATCGAGCGCTTGCGCGGCTGCAGGAAATAGTTGGACCGGTGGCCCACATGCGCCTGCCGGTATCGCGGTGGCAGCAGTTCGTCCACCACCCGGCCCCTCATCTCGCCGGGCGCGTAGCCGAACAGCTGCTCGGCCTGGGAGTTGGCAATGACAATGTGGCCGGTGGGGTTGGCCATCACGATGCCGTCGGGGGTAGAGTCAAGCAGCTCGCGGTATCTCTCCTCCATCAGCTGCGCATCGCGCTGAACCCGCAAGGCCGTGACATCCTTCTCGGCCGCCACGATCAGCGGCTTGCCCGCGCCGTCCAGCAGCCTGCGCGCTGAAACGTCCACGTACAGCAGCGAGCCATTGCGACGTTGGCGCACCGATTCCCACGCGCCAGCGCCCGTCGTCAGCACCTCGGCCATGTGACCCGCGTGCTCCTCGTGAAGGTCCGGCGGCACCACCATGGCATCGAAGCGCCTGCCGCAGACTTCGGCTGCGGTGTGGCCATAAATGGCCTCGGCCCCCTGGGCCCAACGCAGCACTTCGCCGTCTGGACGGCTCAGGATCAGCGCATCCGGCGCGTGGCCCAGCATGAGCTGTAGCAGTTGGTCTTCGGACATGGGGCCGCCTCTCCTGTTCCTCGGCTGATTCTGACCAGTTCCGAGGCGGTCACGGGTCAGCAGTTGCAATGTATCCCCTGGCCTGAGGACGCGGAGACAGGAATGCCCGGATCGCGGACGAGGAATGTCGGCGCTTATGCCGGCTTTTCCGGCGCTAAGCGCCCTCAAGTTCCCAGCATCATTGGTTCACCGCTTGACGGGGGTGCCCCATGCTTCGATCGCTCTGGATTTCCAAATCCGGGATGGAGGCCCAGCAGATGCAGCTGGACCACATTTCCCACAACCTCTCCAACGTGGCCACCAATGGCTACAAGCAGTCGCACGCCAGCTTCGAGGACCTGATGTACCAGAACCTGCGCCAGACAGGTGCGAACAGCTCGGAGCAGACCCAGTTGCCCACCGGCCTGCAGGTCGGCCTGGGCACGCGCGCGGTGGCCACCACGCGCAACTTCAGCCAGGGCACGCTGCAGCAGACCAGCAACATGCTGGACCTGGGCATCAAGGGCAATGGCTTCTTCCAGGTTGCGATGCCGGACGGCACCACAGGTTACACCCGCGACGGCGCCTTCCAGCTCGACGCGCAAGGCCAGATGGTGACCAACAACGGCTACCTGGTGCAGCCCGGCATCACCATCCCGACCAATGCCACTTCGGTGACCATTGCCGCTGACGGCACGGTCTCGGTGACGACGCCGGGCCAGGTGGCGCCAGCTACGGTCGGCCAGCTGCAGATTGCCAACTTCATCAATCCGTCCGGCCTGGAGCCGCGCGGGCAGAACCTGTTCACCGAGACCGCCTCGTCCGGCACGCCGACGACCGGCGCCGGGGGCACCAACAGCCTGGGCACGGTGCAGCAAGGCTTCACCGAGGCCAGCAACGTCAACGTGGTCGAGGAGCTGGTCTCGATGATCCAGACCCAGCGCGCCTACGAGCTGAATTCCAAGGCCGTGTCGACCTCCGACCAGATGCTGCAGCGCCTGTCGCAGCTTTGATCTTTCCCCGGAGACCTGTCGTGACCCTGGCCTGTTCCCCTTTCCGTTTCGCCGCGCTGCTGACCCTGCTGAGCTGCGGCGTGCTGGCCGCCTGCAGCACCGTCTACACCACGCCGGAAGTGCAGTTCCCCAGCGCCACGGCACCGGCCATGCCGGCCAGCGGCCCGACGCCCTGGGAGGCCCAGGTGCCGGTGCCCGTCACCGCGCGTCCGGCGGGCACGGTGAACGGCTCGATCTACCAGGCTGGGCAGTACCGGCCGATGTTCGAAGACCACCGCGCACGCATGGTCGGCGACACCCTCACGGTGCAGATCACCGAGCGGGTCACCGCCAGCCAGAAGGCCACCAGCACCATCGACAAGAAGGGTGCCGTCACTGGTTCGCTCAGCGGAGTGCCTCTGATCAGCCCCAGCCTGCTGGCCAGGGTCGGCGTGAATGCCGCGGGCAGCAGCAACAACACCTTCGAAGGCAAGGGCTCGACCGACACCGCCAACGACTTCTCCGGCACCATCACCGCCATCGTCACCGGCGTGCTGCCCAACGGCCACCTGCTGATCGCCGGCGAGAAGCAGGTCGGCGTGAACCACAACGTGGACACGCTGCGCTTCACCGGCCAGGTCGACCCGCGCAGCATCCTGCCGGGCAACTCCGTCACCAGCACCCAGATTGCCAACGTGCGCGTTCAGCACAAGGGTGACGGCCAGATGAACGATACGCAGGGAATTAACTGGCTCTCGCGCTTCTTCTTGAACCTTCTGCCGGTTTGAGTTTGCCCAGAATCTGTCGATCCCCTCCCGCTTTGTGTCAGCTTTGCAAACGCCCGCCACCATGACCCTGATCACCCGCCTTTCCCGCTGCGCAGTCGTGCTCACCGGCCTGGCCCTGGCGGTGGGTGTGGTGCTGCCGGCGCAGGCGGCGCAGCGCATCAAGGAAGTGGCCGCTGTGCAGGGCGTGCGCAGCAACCAGCTGATCGGCTATGGCCTGGTCGTGGGCCTGGACGGCACCGGTGACCAGACGGCCCAGGTGCCGTTCACCGCGCAAGGCGTCAGCTCGATGCTGCAGCAGATGGGTATCTCGGTGCCGCCCGGCACCTCGATGCAATTGAAGAACATTGCCGCGGTGCTGGTCACCGCGACGCTACCGGCCTTTGCCCAGCCTGGCCAGCAGATCGACGTCAGCGTCTCGTCCATCGGCAACGCCAAGAGCCTGCGAGGCGGCTCGCTGGTGGCCACGCCGCTGAAGGGTGCTGACGGCGAGGTCTATGCCGTGGCCCAGGGCGGCCTGATCGTCGGCGGAGCCGGGGCTTCGCAAGGCGGCTCCAAGGTACAGATCAACCATTTGAGCGGTGGCCGCGTGCCCGAAGGCGCGACGGTGGAGCGCACCGTGCCCACGCCGCTGTCGCAGGGCGACTCGATCCAGCTCGACGTGAATTCGGCCGATTTCAACACCGCCCGCGCGGTGGCCCAGGCCATCAATGCCGCCAAGGGTCCCGGCACCGCGCAGGCGGTCGACGGGCGCGTGGTGCGCGTGCGTGCGCCGCAGGACATGAACGAGCGCGTGAGCTTCCTGGCCGACATCGAGAACCTGCCGCTGGAGCTGGCCAAGCCGGCTGCCAAGGTGGTGATGAACCCACGCACTGGCTCCATCGTGCTGAACCAGGCCGTCTCGCTGGCGCCTTGCGCGGTGGCCCATGGCAGCCTGTCGGTGACCATCAATTCCACGCCCACGGTCAGCCAGCCCAATGCGCTGTCCGGCGGTACCACCACCGTGACCGAAAAGACCGACATCTCGATTGCCCAGCAAGGTGGCAACGTGATCCAGCTGCCGGCGAGCGCCCAGCTGGCCGACGTGGTGAAAGCCCTGAACGCACTGGGCGCGACGCCGCAAGACCTGCTGGCCATCCTGCAGGCCATGAAGGCGGCCGGCGCGCTGCAGGCGGACCTGGAGGTCATCTGACATGACCAAGCTCGCCACCACCGGCCTGGGCGCCAACGCAGGGGCGGCCAATGTGGCCAGCAGCACCGGCTTTGGCGATGCACGCGGTGTCGAGTCGCTGAAGAGCCGCGCGGCCAAGGACCCCAAGGCCGCCGTCAAGGAAGCCGCCAAGCAGTTCGAGACGCTGTTCATGCAACAGCTGCTCAAGAGCATGCGCGAGGCCACCAAGTCCGACAGCAGCATGGACAACGACGCTTCCAAGCTCGGCGCCGAAATGCTGGACACGCAGTGGTCCACCAAGCTCTCCGGCCGACCCGGCGGCCTGGCCGACGTGATCGCCCGCCAGCTGGACCGCCAGGTCAGCGGCAGCGCGACTTCGATTGCCAGGCCCGACAGCGCCAACCTTGCCGCCACCCGTTCCACTGCCAGCCTGGCCCGGCCGCAGGCGGCCGTCGGCATGCCGCAGCAGTCGGCCTCCGACTTCGTGACGCAGCACACCGAAGCCGCGACGCAGGCCGAAGCCACCACCGGCATCCCCGCCTCGTTCATGATCGCCCAGGCGGCGCACGAGACCGGCTGGGGCAAGCACGAGATCCGCCACCAGGATGGCACCACCGCGCACAACCTGTTCGGCATCAAGGCCGGCAGCAACTGGACCGGCGACACGGTGGACGTGACCACCACCGAATACAGCAACGGCCAGCCGCGCAAGGTGGTGCAGAAATTCCGCGCCTACGGCAGCTATGCCGAGTCCTTTGCCGACTACGCCAAGCTGATGAAGGACAACCCGCGCTACGAGCGCGTGGTCGCCTCCGGCAGCGACGCCCACAGCTTTGCCCATGGCCTGCAGAAGGCCGGCTACGCCACCGACCCGGCCTATGCGCAAAAGCTCAGCCGCGTGATCAACACCACCCTGCGCCTGCAGCGCAGCGTGCAGACCTGAGGCGCCCGCCATGTCCGGTTTGATGACCATCGGCCTGCGCGGCATGTTCGCCGCCCAGGCTGCGCTGGATGTCACCAGCCACAACATTGCCAATGCCAACGTTACCGGGTATTCGCGCCAGGAAGCGCTGATCGAGACCTCCAAGGGCCAATACACCGGCCGGGGTTTCTTCGGCAAGGGCGTGAATGTGGCCAACGTCAAGCGGGCGCACGACGACTTCCTGACCATGCAGGCCGCTGCCGCGCAGTCGCTGAAGTCCATGGACGCCACCCGCTCGGGCCAGCTGCAGCAACTGCAGGACGTGTTTCCTTCGGGCAACCAGGGCATTGGCTATGCCATGGGCGACTTCCTGAACTCGATGGTCGACCTGGCCAACACGCCCAACGATGCTTCGGCCCGCCAGGTGGTGCTGGCCCGCGCCGCCGACGTGGCCGACCGTTTCAAGGCCGGTGCCGAGCGCATCCGGGTGCTGCAGGAGGGCGTGCAGTCCGACATGCGCAACTCGGTGTCCACGCTGAACACCTTGGCCGCCAAGGTTGCCGACCTGAACAACCAGATTGCCGGTTATGCCGGTGCGACCCAGCAGCCCAACGACTTGCTGGACCAGCGCGACCAGCTGATCTCGCAGATCAGCGACATCGTCGAGGTCAGCACGCTGAAGGCATCCGACGGCTCGATGGGCGTGTTCATTGCCGGCGGCCAGCGCCTGGTGCTGGGCAGCGAAGCCTCGACGATGACGGTGCAGGCCGACCCGGCCGATCCGTCGCGCAGCGCGCTGTCGCTGCAAAGCTCGGGCGACACGCTGGCGCTGCGCGAAGACATGATCACCGGCGGCTCGCTGGCCGGCCTGCTGAAGTTCCAGAATGACGACCTGGTCGATGCACGCAACGAGCTCGGCCAGATGGCCGCCGCGTTTGGCTCGCGGGTCAACGAGGTGCAGTCGCTGGGCATCGACATGGGCAACCCGGCCGGTGCCGGCGCGCCGCTGTTCAGCCTGGGCGCACCCAGTGCCAAGCCGAATGCCAACAATGCCAAGGACGGCAACGGCATCTTCATCGCCCAGGTCCAGCTGACGGTGACGGACGCCACCCAGCTGCAGGCCAGCGACTACGAGATGCGCGCCGACGGCACGGGCAACTACACGCTCAAGCGCCTGTCCGACGGCGTGACCCGCACGGTGGCCAACGGCGACACCGTGGACGGTTTCAAGATCGACGTCAACCCCGACCTGCAGACCGGTGACCGCTTCCTGCTGCAGCCGGTGGGCGAAGCGGCCAGCGGCATGAGCCGCATCATGGACGACGTCAACGGCATTGCCGCTGCGTCGCCGGTCACCGCGACGATGGGCGTGGCCAACACCGGCACCGCCACCGTCAGATCGTTGACCGTGACCGACAAGTCGATCGACCCCGCACTCACCGCCAACGTCAGCTTCACGTCCGACACCGGTGACTTCAACTGGGAGCTGCGCGACAGCAGCGGCAACGTCACCACCAGCGGCACCGGCACCTGGGTCTCGGGCCAGCCGATCTCGCTCAACGGCTTCGAGGTCCAGCTCAACGGCGTGCCCAAGAGCGGCGACTCGATGAGCGTGGCGCCCACCACCTACACCGACACCAACAACGGCAACGCGCTGGCCTTTGCCGCGCTGCGCGACGAGCGCATGGTCGGCCGCTTCCAGCGCACCGACGGCACGATTGCCGACGGCGCCACCGCCACCGACGCCTACGCCGCGGCCATGGCCGACATCGGCGTGCGCGTGCAGGGCGCGATGGCGGCGGCCAACATCTCCGCCTCCGCTGCCGACCAGACCGCGCAGACCCTGGCCTCCAAGACCGGCGTGAACCTGGACGAAGAGGCCTCGCGGCTGATCCAGTTCCAGCAGGCCTACCAGGCTGCCGCCAAGGTGCTGCAGATTGCCCAGACCGTGTTCGACACCATGCTGCAGCTGGGCCATTGAGCCCTGCGGCATGGTTGCCTGATGATTGACTGCCTTGACCGCGCGGCGAGAGCCGCAGGAGCCCCGCGATGACCCGCATCACCACCGCCTACGCGTTCTCCTCTTCGGTGGAAAACCTTCAGCAGCGCCAGGCCGAACTGGTCCGTGCGCAGGAGCAGATGACCAGCGGCAAGCGCGTGCTGAAAGCCAGCGACGACCCGACCGCCGCCGCCCGCGCCGAGCGCGCCCGTGCGATGGAGCAGCGCGCCGACGCGACGACCCGCGCGATCGACGCCAGCCGCAATTCGATGACGCTGACCGAATCGGCGCTGTCCGACGCTGGCGAACTCGTGCAGCAGGCGCGAGAACTCATCGTCGCGGCCGGCAATGCCTCGTACAGCGATGCCGAGCGTGCCGACACCGCCAACCAGATCGCCGCGATCCGCAAGCAGCTGCTGGCCGTGGCCAACCGCGGCGACGGCACCGGCGGCTATGTGTTTTCCGGCCAGGGCAGCAGCCAGGCCCCGTTCATCGACCAGCCCGGCGGCGTGGGCTACACCGGCAGCGGCGGCGCCACCCAGGTCGCGTCCGACGAACAACTGCCGCTGACGCTGGACGGCAACGAGACCTGGCTGGCCGCGCCCACCGGCAACGGCGTGTTCACCACCAGCAGCAACAGCGCCAGCGCCTGGATCGACGCCGGCCGCGTGACCTCGCCGGCGGCCATCACCGGCTCGGCCTACCAGATCCAGTTCACCGTGGCCAACGGCGCCACGACCTACTCGGTCATCAAGGACGGCAGCACCGCCGTGCTGTCCGACCAGCCCTACACCTCGGGCCAGGCCATCCAGGTCGACGGCATGGCGCTGAGCGTCAGCGGCACGCCCGGCCAGGGCGACAGCTTCGACATCCAGCCGTCCACGCCGAGTGCCTCGATCTTCAGCGTGCTCGACAAGGTCGTGGCCGAGTTGAAGACGCCTTCGCGCAGCGCGGCGCAGACCACGCAGACGGTGCAGTCCGGCCTGCGCGACATCGATTCGGTCGCCAACCACCTGCAAAGCACCCGCAGCATGACCGGCGAGTTGCTCAAGCGCATCGACAGCGTGCAGGGCCGGGTCGACGATTTGAAGCTCTACGGTAAAACCACCGAGTCAAATGCCGAAGACCTCGACATGGCCCAGGCCATCTCGGACTTCTCGAACAAGCAGACCGGCTACTCTGCCGCGCTGCAGACCTACGCGTCGATGCAGAAGCTGTCCTTGTTCAACTACATCAACGGCTGACAACAAGAAAACTGTCATGGATCATCCTGTGCTCGACCAGCTGGTGCTGGCCTACGGCGCCCTGTTCAATGCCAAGCGCCAGCCGGCGATCTCGCGGCTCACGCTGCACCCGCTTGTTGGCTCGCCGGCCGAACTGGCCGATGGCGTGCTGGCCATGCTGGCGGCCGACTGGTCCGAGGCCAACGGTCCGCTGGCGCTGAACCCGACCAGCGAGCCGCTGCTGCACGCGCTGCTGGCCCGGCCTGCACCGGCCCACATCCAGCTGGAAGTGCCGGCCTTCATGGCCGCCGACCCGGCCGGCGCCGAACTGCTGCGCGAGCATGCGAAGTCCGGCTCGGTGCTGGTGCTCAAGGGCCGGCCGCTGGCTCCGCTGCCGCCGGACCTGGCGGGCTGCTTCAAGCACGTGATCGTGGATGCCGCCGAAGACCGGCGTCAGCAACCCGCGCCTGCCAACGCCCCCGCGCGCAGCACGCCTTGGGTGATTGCGGCCGCGCCGACCGCAGCCGTGGCCGCTGACGCGCTCAAGCGCGGCGCGCTGGCAGTGCAGGGCTGGCCGCTGGGCGAGGCGCCGGGTGCCAACGTCGCCCGCAAGGACGTGCCGGCCAGCGCCCAGGTGGTGATGAACCTGATCCAGCGCGTGGACCGCGAGGAGCCGGCCAACAAGCTCGATGCCGTGCTGCGCGGCGACCCCGCGCTGGCCTTCAAGCTGATGCGGCTGATCAACTCGCCGGCCTTCGGCCTGTCGGTCGAGGTCAGTTCCTTCCAGCACGCCATCATGATCCTCGGCTACCAGCGCCTGAAGCGCTGGCTGGCGCTGTTGATGACCAGCGCGGTCGACAGCCCGGACCTGAAGCCACTGATGTTCCTGGCCGTGCGCCGCGGCCTGCTGATGGAAGACCTGGCCCGCAGCCTGGGCGACGAATCCGCCCGCAGCGAAGCCTTCATCTGCGGCGTCTTCTCGCTGCTGGACCGCATGCTGGGCCAGCCCTTTGACCGCCTGCTGTCCAGCCTGCCGGTCGCCGAAGGCGTGGCACAAACCCTGGTCGGCGAAAACGGCCCCTACCGCCAGTCCCTGAACCTGGCCATCGCCATCGAATCCGAATCGCCGCACGACATCACCGATGCGACCAGCGAGATGCTGCTGTCCGCCGGCGAAGTGAACCGCGCGGCCTGGAAGGCATTGCTCGCGTCGCGTCAGATGCAGCCGGAGTAGTGCTCCGTTCGGGCTGAGTAATTATCCGTTCGGGCCTGTCGAAGCTTGCCTTGTATTCCTTGCCATCAAAGTCCGAGACACGGCAACAAAGTCAGGAACGTTGGAGCGCGAGGAAGCACGGCATTGCAGCGGGTGCGGTCCTTCGATGTGCTGAACCCGACGCCCTGAAGCAGTCGTTCAACGTTCGCGCATGATCCCCAGCCTGCGAGGCCTGATCTCTGCGGGGTTCGGCCGCTCATACCTTGGCGAGGAAGGCCGCCGCATCACCCGCTTCACACTTCCAGTCTGCGAAGACCCCGACCAGATTGCATTCCACGCAGCGGCAAGCGATGTAGTACCAGCGCACGTCATGTGTGCCCTCGGACACAGAGACGCCGGACATCAGCTCGAACACCTCGTTCTCGCAGACGCACTCGTGCGTCTCGGGCGCGGCTTCTTCAACGTAGTCCGCGCTGTCGCCCATCAGGTGTTCCTGCCCGCAGTCTGTGCAGGTGCGGATCGCCACGCCGGCTTCTTCATCGGTCTGCAGCGCGAAGGTCCGGCACCCGCAACCGCATTTGGACGCGGCAAACCGGACGGCCTCATGGCAATTTGCAACGCTGTAGCTGCGCAGCTCGGCTTGGGTGTCGCCGGACGTCGTCCCGTACCAGAACTCGCCCTTCTTCGTCAGTGCCATTGATGCTGCTCCATTCAAGGTGGGCTTCCTGGCAGGCCTGACGCCAGGCTCGCCTCGATCATCTGGATTTTGCCTGGAGGCCCGGCGAGTCGTCGTCAAGAGCCCGGGTCCGGGTGGCCGCCGACAAGAGCTGCGGACATCCTTAGATGCCGATTCTTGGAGATTGCAGCCATGTGGCGGCCTCTCCGATTCGAACGGCTCCTATCAGCCTGGAGCGCACATTGCGCCATCCGCTTCCATGCCCAGGACATTGAAGCCGAGCCGTGCGCCCCGCGGTTCCGCTGGCGGTGATGTCCCAGACTCTCGCTGCGAGCCCTCCGTCGACACGCTTCCTGGGTTCGCCGTCTCGGAGTTCATTGGTGATGGGCATTTGTGAGGGGCATTTGTGAGGGGCTTGCAAA
>Ga0307514_10001288_pt1 | contig 32569 bp, 33 predicted proteins | sample 16_EM_MG_FD_203088 | JGI IMG/M metagenome (GOLD analysis project Ga0307514, IMG submission 203088) | Populus trichocarpa ectomycorrhiza microbial communities from riparian zone in the Pacific Northwest, United States - 16_EM | ecosystem: Host-associated > Plants > Roots > Unclassified | place... | reverse complement strand
ACCGGGTCGCCGCCGCCGGCGGGGTTGAAGAAGCTGGTGCCGAAGTGGCGGTCGGTCAGCGTCATGGTGATGGCACCGGCCAGCACCGGCATCACGGCGATCAGCAGGTAGGCGGTGATGAGCCAGGTCCAGCAGAACATCGGCATCTTCATCAGCGTCATGCCAGGGGCGCGCATGTTGAGGATGGTGACGATGATGTTGATTGACCCCATGATCGACGAGGCGCCGAGAATGTGCATGGCGAAGATGCCGGCGTCCATCGACGGGCCCATCTGCAACGTCAGCGGTGCGTACAGCGTCCAGCCCGCGGCGGGTGCGCCGCCGGGCATGAAGAACGAGCTCACCAGAGTCACGGCCGCCGGAATCATCAGCCAGAAGCTGAAGTTGTTCATGCGGGCGAAGGCCATGTCGGAAGCACCGATCTGCAGCGGGATCATCCAGTTCGCAAAGCCCACGAAGGCCGGCATGATCGCACCGAACACCATGATCAGGCCGTGCATGGTGGTGAGCTGGTTGAACAGTTCGGGGTTCACCAGTTGCAGCCCGGGCTGGAACAGCTCGGCCCGGATCAGCAGCGCCAGGATGCCGCCGATGATCAGCATGGTGAAGCTGAACAGCAGGTACAGCGTGCCGATGTCCTTGTGGTTGGTGGCGAACACCCAGCGGCGCCAGCCCGTCGGCGCATGGTGCTCGTGATGCTCGTCGTGCGCGTGGTCGTGATCGTGGCCGTGGGGGAGAACTGCACTCATCTGGATTCCTTGTCTAGTCTTTGCCGTGATGTCGCGCTGCAGGCTTATTTGCCGCGCTGTGCCAGGACTTCAGCCGGCTGCACCAATTGGCCTGTCTTGTTCGACCAGTTGTTCTTGGTATAGGTAATGACGGAGGCGATGTCGGTGTCGCTCAGTTGCTTCCACGACGGCATGGCGCCGTTGTTCTGGCCATTCAGCACCACATGGATTTGCACGTTCTTGTCGGCGTCCAGCACCTTGGGCGAACCGTCCAGCGGCTTGATCGGGCCGGCGCCCTTGCCGTTGGCCTGGTGGCATGCCGCGCAGTTCGATGCGTAGACTTTCTCGCCGCGCTTCAGGATGTCGTCCAGCGTCCACACCTTGCTAGGGTCATCGAGCTTGGCGGCCATTTTCTTCTTTTCGCCGTCGACCCACTTCGTATAGTCTTCGGCCGACACCACCTTCACGTGGATCGGCATGTAGGCGTGTTCCTTGCCGCAGAGCTCGGCGCACTGGCCGTAGTAGCTGCCGACCTTTTCGGCGCGGAACCAGGTGTCGCGCACGAAGCCGGGGATCGCATCCTGCTTGATGCCGAAGGCCGGCACCATGAAGGCGTGGATCACGTCGTTGGCCGTGGTGATGATGCGGACCTTCTTGTTGACCGGCACCACCAGAGCGTTGTCCACCTTCAGCAGGTAGTCGTCCGCCGCCTTGCTCACGTCGCCGCTGTTGGACATGGCGCGCTGCGAAGCGTCGAGCGTGGAGACGAAGCCGATGCCCTCGCCTTCGCCTTTGATGTAGTCGTAGCCCCACTTCCACTGCATGCCGGTGGCCTTGATGGTCAGGTCGGCGTTGGTCGTGTCTTTCAGCGCCACGACCACCTTGGTGGCGGGCAGGGCCATCAGGATCACGATCACGAAGGGGACGATGGTCCAGATGATTTCGACCACCACCGACTCATGGAAATTGGCCGCCTTGTAGCCCTTGGACTTGCGGTGCTTCCAGATCGAATAGAACATCACGCCGAAGACGGCGATGAAGATCACGGTGCAGACGATCAGCATGAACCAGTGCAGCCACTGCTGCTCCTCGGCGATCTTGGTCACGGCCGGGCCGAGATTCAGTTGACGCACAGCAGGACCGCCCGGCAGATCATTGACGGCATGGGCCGCCGTGCTGAACCATGTGCCGGCTGCCGCGCCGAGCGCGGGCAGCAGTGAAGCCACCTTCAACTTGTTATGCATCATCTTCATCGTGTTCACTTATTCAACAGCTCGATTGAACCAATTTGTCTGCCCATCCCGCCGCCGGCCTGGCGCATGCGTTGCCGCTCATGCCCCGCGCAAAGCCATGCGGATTTCTCGCGCCAGCGCAGGCCGCAATTCCGGCCTGACGTAGCGCCCCACTTCCACCGACCGCCCCCGCCCCGACACCTCGATCAGCGAATGGTCGCCGGTCTTGGGTTCGACGCGGACCCATTCACACTCGAATTCGGCCCGCTCCAGCCGGCCGGCGTTTTCCAGCTCCACCACCAGATGGCCGTCCTGCAGCGAGATCTTCTCGCCGTCGGTGGCGTGGCGCGCATAGACCATGAAGGCCAGCCCCACCACCGCCAACTCCAGCCAGGCGAACGGCATGATCAGCCGGGCGCCCTGCACCCAGAAAAACGTCCCGATACCGAGCGACACCACACAAATGGAGGCGTACAACCAGCCCAACTGCGCGGGAGTGACCGAGCAGTTGCGCTTCAGGAACCAGTGGATGTTCTGGCCCGAGACAGTGGCGAAACGAAATACCAGATTCGACACGGATGACGCTCACAAAACTCAGCGGACCGCCCAGGCCGGCATTCAGCCCTTACACGTGAACTAATCCACTGACTGCGTGGGAAGATACCCAAATCTTTCTTACAACTCTTGATTGTAGCCATGGTTGCCCCAAGGCCTTCCCGCCTCGTGGCGGATTTCCGACGGCGGAAAACCCTCTAGGCGCCGGTTCGCCGGTTCAAGACCCCGCTGGCGGGCCGCGCTGCAGCATGTCGCGCATGTCGCGCAGCGAAATGGCGCTTTGTGCGTCCACCCGCAGACGCGGCCGCGGCTTGAGCGCATGGCCATAGATCAACTCGAAAGTCAGCGACAGCCGACCTTGCGACTCGGCATCGGCCAGCTGCTGCGCCAGGGCCTGCTCCAGCGCGTGCCGCCAGGCCTTGCCCCGCAGGGCGGGAAACCTTTCGGGATGCAGGTTGCGGCCGATCTCGCGCAGGTCGAGCAGCAGCCTGGCGGCCGAGGCATAGGTCAGGCGGATGCGCTCCATGTCCATCACCGGTTCGGCAAAGCCGGCGCCGACCAGCATGTCGCCCCAGTCGTGCATGTCGGTGAAAGCATGGCCGGGGCTGGGCCAGCCCAGGGCCTCATAGACGGCACGCAGCTCCAGCGCGGTGTCGGGGCCGAGACAGGAGAACATCAGGAAACCGTCCACCGCCAGCGCGCGGTGCCACTGCGCCATCAGCGCCTGCGGGTCGGCGGCGGTGTGCAGTTGCATGTTGGCCCAGAGCATCTGCACGCTGCTGTCTGGCGGCAGCTCGGCCAGTTGCGCACCGGCCTTCCAGCGGGCTGGCGTCCACCACGGCTTCGCTACCGATTTAAGAGCAATTTGCGCCTGATCGTCATGCGCCTCCACCACGTAGCAGGTGGCGTCCGGGTAACGCGCCGACAACAGGCCGTGGGCCTGCAGACCGCCGCGCACCGGCCCCCAATGGGCCCAGGCCTGGGGCTGCAGCTTGATCCACTGCAGGCGGTCTTCCATGCGCCGGGCCACCTCCTCGTGCAGCCAGGGCGAGCCGGCGGCGCGCAGGCCGGCCCAGCGCTCGGCGGCGGGTGGATCGATGGTGGGGGGGCGTTGGGTGGGCATCGGGGCGGCAGGCAGTGCCGAAAAGCCTCCGAGTATATTGAGCCCATGCTGTTCGCGCCGGCACCTGCCAAAAGCCTCTCCGCAAGGTTCACCGAGCTGCTCGCCCGCGCCAGCGCCGCGGTGCCGAGCCAGTGCGCCATCTGCCGCGCCTGGCCTGCCCGGCCGGTGTGCGAGGCCTGCGTGCAGCGCTTTGCCCAGCCGGTGCCGCGCTGCCGCACCTGCGCCCTGCCCTTGCCCGCGGGTGTGGCGCAGTGCGGTGCCTGCATCCGCCACCCGCCGCCGCTCGACGCCTGTTTTGCCGCGGTCGACTACGCCTACCCGTGGTCGGACGGCATCGCGCAATTCAAGTTCAGGCAGCAGGTCGGCTGGGCCACGGCCCTGGCCGAGCTGATGCGGCACAGCCCATGGACCGAGCCGACGCTGGAGCGCTGCGACCTGGTGCTGCCGATGCCGTTGTCGGCCGAGCGGCTGCGCGAGCGCGGCTACAACTAGGCGCTGGAACTGGCGCGCCGCCTGGCCAGGCACAAGGTCGACGCCCATCTGCTGCTGCGTGTGCGCGACACCCCGCCGCAACGCAAGCTGAGCCGCACCGCGCGCCAGCGCAACGTGCGCGGCGCCTTCCTGCTCGATCCGCTGCGGGCCGGCGAGGTGCGGCAGAAACACGTGGTGCTGGTCGACGACGTGATGACCAGCGGTGCGTCGCTGTTCGCCGCGGCGCAAGCGGTGCGCCAGGGCGGCGCGGCCAGCGTCAGCGCGCTGGTGCTGGCCCGCACGCCCGAAGACTGAGGCGAAAATACAGGGCTATGTTCCATATCGTCCTGGTCGAACCCGAGATCCCCCCCAACACCGGCAATGTGATCCGCCTGGCGGCCAACACCGGCTGCACCCTGCACCTCATCGAGCCGCTGGGCTTCTCGATGGACGACAAACACATGCGCCGCGCCGGGCTCGACTACCACGAATACACCGACACCCGCCGCCACGCCGACTGGGCCAGCTTCCTGGCCACCGAGCGGCCCGCACCCGAACGCATGTTCGCGCTGACCACACGCGGCAGCCAGAGCGCCTATGCGCTACGCTTCCAGCCCGGCGACTGGTTCGTTTTCGGCTCCGAGACGCGTGGCCTGGCGCCCGAACTGCGTGAATCGTTCGCGCCAGCACAAAGGCTCAAGCTGCCGATGCGCGAGGGGCAGCGCAGCCTGAACCTGTCGAACGCGGTGGCGGTGACGGTGTTCGAAGCCTGGCGGCAGTGCGGGTTTGCCTGAAGCTGGCACCCTCACCCCAGCCCTCTCCCGCACGCGGGAGAGGGAGCAAGACCGACACGATGCGCTCGGGCGTTTCGGAATCCGTCCCCTCTCCCGCGTGCGGGAGAGGGTTAGGGTGAGGGCCGTCACACCTTGGAATGCGCCTATGGAAACTGCCGCACCACCGACTCCGCCACACAGGCCGGCTTGGCCAGGCCTTCGATTTCCACCGTCACCTCCCACACCAGTTGCACACCCTGGCGGTCGAGCGGGTCGCACTGCAGCAGCTTGAGCCGCCCGCGCAGCCGGCTGCCCACCGGCACCGGCGACATGAAGCGCACCTTGTTCAGGCCGTAGTTCACCGCCATGCGGGCCTCCTGCACCTGCACCGACTCGAAGAACAGCGGCAGCAGCGACAAGGTAAGAAAGCCGTGGGCGATCGGCGCGCCGAAGGGCCCGGCCTTGGCCCGCTCCACGTCCACGTGGATCCATTGTTTGTCATGCGTGGCGGCGGCGAACTGGTCGATCTGCGGCTGGGTGATGGTGGTCCAGTCGCTCACGGCGACCTCCTGGCCCACACAAGCCGCCAGCTCGGCAAGGGTTTGAAAGATTTTCATCGGGCGAATGTAGTGTGGCCGCCGGGTGCCGGCTTGTCAGGAACGCGACAAGAGAGCGACAAAAGAGCGACAAGAGGTGCAAGCCTAGCCGCCGTCCAGCCACTGGCACAGCGGCGCCCACTGCTCCAGGTCCTTCTCCACCCGGCTCGGCGCCACGTCGAACAGCGTCAGGCCGCTGGCCGCCAGGTGCACGTAGTTCTGGGTGTCGCGCAGAAAGCCCAGCACCGGCAGGCCCAGCCCGTCGACATAGGCCTTGAGCTTGTCGGCCGCCAGCGTGCGCGCGTCCACCCGCATGCCCACCAGCCCGACCTGCAGCTTGTTGCCATGCCGATGCTCGGCCAACTGGTCGAGGAAGCTGCGGGTGGCGAAGATGTCGAACACGCTGGGTTGCAGCGGGATCACCAGCCGGTTGGCGAACTTCATCACCCGGTTGAAGGCCTTGCCGTGCAGGCCACCGGGCGTGTCGAGCACCACATGGGTCGTACCCCTGGGTGGGCGGGCGATTTCGTCCTCGCCAAGTTCCCAGGTCTGGATGGCCGGCACGGTCGGCGCGCGCAGCCCGAGCCACAGGCGCGAGGACTGCTGGCGGTCGGCGTCGCCCAGCATGACCGTGTGGCCTCTGGACGCCAGGTAACCGGCGATGTTGGTAGCCAGCGTCGTTTTACCGACACCGCCCTTGGGATTGGCCACGACCACAACCTGCATGCGCTGCTCCTTGTTGGATGGATTTGCCGACCGACACAGTTCCCCGACGCGAACTTGCGTTATGTTACCGGCATGGCCGACTCTTTCCCCGCTCCCGCCGCTCCTGCCGATCCCACCCCAACCATTCCGCCCTCGGTCTACCTGATCGCCGCCCACCCCGACTGGAACGAGTCTCGCGTCAACCGCCGCCTGCTGGAGACCGCACAAGCCGTGGCCGCCAGTACCGGCGCCGGCGCACCGCGCGTCGACATCCAGGACCTGTACGCCAGCTACCCCGACTACTGCATCGACGTGCCGGCCGAACAGGCCCGCGTGGCCGCCGCGCAGTTGGTGGTGCTGATGCACCCGATCCAGTGGTACGCCATGCCGGCGCTGCAAAAACTCTGGCTCGACGAGGTGCTGACCTACGGCTGGGCCTACGGCGCGGTGTCCAGCGGCACCGGCGACAACAGCGCAGCCCCGGCCAATGCACCCGGCACGGCGCTGCGCGGCAAGGACCTGTGGCTGGTGGCCACCACCGGCGGGCAAGAGGAGTCGTACCACCCCGAAAGCTACAACCGCTACTACTTCGACGCCTTCCTGCCCCCCTACGAGCAGACCGCGTCGCTGTGCGGCATGCGTTTCCTGCCGCCGCTGATCCTGCACGGCGCGCACAGCGTGGGCCGCGACGCGGTCAAGGCCCATACTGAGACCTTCCGACAGCACCTGCAGACCTATCCGGACTGGGCCGGCGCCGAAACCCTGGCCTACGACGCGCTCAGGCGCGCCGGCCCCGGCATCGAGGAAGCCGTCTAAGCCATGGAGCACGCACCCGCCTGGCTAACGAATAGCCTTATCTACCTCAGCGCCGCGGTCATCCTCGTGCCGCTGAGCCAGTTCCTCGGGCTGGGCTCGATCATCGGCTACCTGGCCGCGGGCATCGCCATCGGCCCCTGGGGCCTGGGCTTCGTCACCAAGGTGCAGGACATCCTGCATTTCGCCGAATTCGGCGTGGTGCTGATGTTGTTCCTCATCGGCCTGGAGCTCGAACCCAAGCGCCTGTGGAGCCTGCGCCGGCCGATCTTCGGCTGGGGCACGGCCCAGGTCGCAGGCTGCGCGGCGGTGATCTTTCTCGGCGCCTGGGCCGCCGGCGCCAGCTGGCAGGTGGCGCTGGCCGCCGCGCTCGGGCTGGCGCTCTCCAGCACCGCCATCGCGCTGCAGGTGATGGGCGAGCGCAACCTGCTGCCCACCTCCAGCGGCCAGGCCAGCTTCTCGATCTTGCTGTTCCAGGACGTGGCCGCGATCCCCATCCTGGCGCTGATCCCGCTGCTGGGCCAGGGCACCGAGGCCAACGAGGCGACGGCGCACGCGAGCCGCGCGGTAGAAGCGCTGAAGATCGTGGCGGTGATCGCCGGCATCATCCTCGGCGGCCGGCTCCTGCTGCGCCCGCTGCTGCGCTGGATCGCCCGCACCAACAGCACCGAGATCTTCACCGCCGCGGCGTTGCTGCTGGTGGTGGGCATCGCCGCGCTGATGCAGCTGGTGGGGCTGTCGATGGCGCTCGGCGCCTTCCTCGCCGGCGTGCTGCTGGCCGAGAGTGAATACCGGCGCGAGCTGGAGACCGACATCGCCCCGTTCAAGGGCCTGCTGCTCGGCCTGTTCTTCATCGCCGTGGGCATGAGCGTGGACTTCGGTGTGTTACTGCGCGAACCCGGCACCACGGCACTGATCGTGCTGGGCTTCCTCGCCGCCAAGATGCTGGTCATCTGGGCGCTGGCCAAGGCCATGCGCCTTCCGTTCCAGGAGCGGCCGGTGTTCACCATCCTGCTGGCCCAGGGCGGTGAATTCGCCTTCGTGGTGTTCCAGGCCGCCGCCGGCGCCAAGGTGTTCACACCCGAAGTCGCCTCGCAGCTGATTGCCGCGGTGGCGTTGTCGATGCTGGTCAGCCCGCTGCTGCTGGTGCTCGTCGACAAGCTGCTGATGCCCCGCCTCGCGCTGCGCGGTGCCGACAAGGCGTTCGACGAAATCGCCGAGCAGCAGGAGGCGCCGATCATCATCGCCGGCTTCGGGCGCTACGGCCAGATCGTCGGCCGCACGCTGCTGGCGCAAGGCGTCGCCTGCACCGTGCTAGACCATGACGCCGACACGGTGGAGGCCATCCGCAGGTTCGGCTACCGCGTGTTCTATGGCGACGCCACCCGGCTCGATCTGCTGCGCATGTCCGGCGCGGCCACGGCCAAGGTGCTGGTGGTGGCGGTAAACGACGTGGAGCAGAGCCTGAAGATCGTCGACATCGCACGCGAGAACTTCCCGCAGCTGCAGATCGTGGCCCGCGCCCGCGACGTGCCGCACTGGGGCGAGCTGCGCGACCGCGGCGTGCTGCAGGTCGAGCGCGAGCTGTTCGAGTCGAGCCTGCGCAGCGCACGTTCGGTGATGGAGCTGCTCGGCTTCACACCGAACATCGCGCGGCAGAAAGCCATGCGCTTCAGGCTGCACAACATTGCGCTGTTCGAAGAGCTGTACCCGCACCGCGGCGACAGCGTCAAGGCCCTGGCCCTGGCCAAGCGCGGCCGGCAGCAGCTGGAAGAGCAGATGGCCAAGGAACGCGAGCAACAGGCGCAGCGCCGGCCCGCCCGTTGGGGCCAGGGCACGGACGGCAAGCCTTAAAAATCAGGCGAGGACGAACATGAAAAAGAGCGCGACGCCCGAGGGCGAATCTCCTACTCAACTGATCGATGCAAGGATCAAGGAACTGGACGACTGGAGGGGCAAGACACTCGCCCATGTCCGCGCACTCGTCCAGCAGGCCGACCCACAGGTGGTCGAGGAATGGAAGTGGCGCGTTCCGGTGTGGTCGCATGATGGCATCATCTGCACTGGCGAGACGTACAAGAGCGCCGTGAAGCTGACCTTTGCCAAGGGTGCTTCGCTCAAGGACCCATCAGGGCTATTCAATTCCAGCCTCGAAGGCAACACCAGGCGCGCGATCGATCTGCATGAGGGTGACGAGGTGGATGAAGAAGCCTTCAAGGCGCTCATATGCGCCGCTGCGGCATTGAACAGGTCATCGCCCTAAACCCTTGCATGACAGAGCAGGAAGTCAACATCCAGGTTCTTCATGGCATTTTGACCATGCCTGCAGGATCGGCACGTGCACCTGCAATCCTCATCCTCCCGGGATCTGGGCCCGTCGACCGCGACGGCAATCTGCCTGGCGCTCGCAACAACTGCCTCAAGCTGCTTGGGATATCGCTGGCGGAAAGAGGCATCGCATCGCTGCGGATCGACAAGCGAGGGGTTAGCCAAAGTCGCCCCCTGGAAATGCGTGAAGACGAATTGCGATTCGAGACGTATGTTGAGGACGCGGTCGCATGGGTGAAATTCCTGAAGAACCAGGCACGTGTGGCCGGAGTCGTGCTCCTGGGACACAGCGAAGGCGCCCTCGTCGCCACGCTCGCGGCGCAACTTTGTGACGTGCTCAGTTTGGTCCTGCTTGCAGGCCCGAGCGAACCGGCAGCCCAAGTCATTGAACGGCAACTCTCCGCCGCATCGGTACCGACGGATTTGCAAGAAGCGTCTCGCCGGATCGCGTCCAGCCTGGAGCGCGGAGAGCGCGTGCCCATGGTGCCGTCGGCGCTTGATGCACTTTATCGGCCGACTGTGCAGAACTATTTGATGTCCTGGTTGCCGCTTCATCCGGCGCAAGAGCTGTCCAAGGTCCAGCTTCCCACGCTCATCATTCAAGGCACGACGGACCTTCAGATCGGCGTCGAAGACGCCAACCGTTTAGCAGCGGCTCGCCCTGGTTCCAGGCTCGTTCTGGTTCAAGGCATGAATCACGTACTTAAAGTCGCGTCGATGGACCGGGCAGAGAACCTGCAGACGTATCGGATGCCGGATCTACCCCTGGCCGAGCCTCTGCCTCAAGCGATTTCAACGTTCCTTGGATTCGGGTAGGCATGCAACGATTCGGCAGGACGCGGCTCAAGAGAGATTCTTAAACGTGTTGACAGCCCCACGCCAAGCCCTGGCACGGGGCGTCAATCCCGGTCCGGCGCCCCGAGCGGGAACAGCGGACGGAACGGCCGTGCCTCGTCCACCGCCCGGGCGAAGGAGGGTCGGGCAAGCAGGCGCGTGCGGTACGCGCGGAGCACGGGGAACGCTTCGGGAATCCGGTGCGTCCAGTCTGCATAGAACAGCGCCGGCGCGGCCGCACAGTCCGCCAATGTGAAGTCCGTGCCCGCGGCCCAGGCCTTGCCGGCAAGCTGCCCTTCGAGCCAAGCGTAGGCGAGTGCCAGCTTTGTCTCGGCAAACACCAGTCCTTCCTGGCGCTTCACCAGGTCGCCCGTCAGGGCAGCGCCCACCGCGTGCTGCACCGGGCTCATGACGTGCAGATCAAAAAAGCGGTCGAGGAAGCGCACGTCCAGCGCGGCCTGCGGGTCCGCGGGCAGCAGGCGCACTGGCCCGGGATGCGCGAGCTGCAGGTACTCGATGATGATGCTGGTCTCGGCGATGTCGCGCTCGCCGTCCAGCAGCAGCGGAAACTTGGCCAGCGGCCAGCGCCGCAGCCATTCGGCGGCGTGCTGGGGCGTGTCCGGCCCAATGCAGCGGAACTCGAAGGGCGTGCCGTTCTCGTACAGCGCGATGAGCACCTTCTGCGTGTACGAGGAAAAAGGATGACCGTAAAGCGCGAGTGACATCGTGGGCCTCCAGATTCAAGCCGATTGCATTATGCAAGTACGAATCCAAGGAAGCACCTGTTCCGATGGCTCCTGCCCAGAGGACGCAAAGGCCGCCCAGACGGCCCAGCAACGAAAGCGGCGAAAGCAGCGATGAAGATGCCACCGCACATGGCACACAAAAAAATTGCGGTGCCCGGCCGGAAACGGCGTGAACCTGCTGTATAGTTTGGCCTCCGCAGCAGCCAACGGCCGCAGCGGAAATTGCGGGAGTAGCTCAGTTGGTAGAGCGCAACCTTGCCAAGGTTGAGGTCGAGAGTTCGAGACTCTTCTCCCGCTCCAGATTCACAAAAGGGAAGCTTCGGCTTCCCTTTTTGTTTGCCGGATCAACCAAGACCGTCACAGCACGGAGCAAGCCTGCTCGAATGAAAGACGCGGGTTGCGCTTGAATTCCTTGCTGTGGTCGGCAAAGCCGACGTTGATCAGGAAGTTGACCTGGAAGCGCCCGTCGGGGAAGAACTCGGCGTTGACCTTGGCGATGTCGAAGCCGCTCATCGGACCGCAGTCCAGCCCCACCGCGCGCGCGGCCAGCATGAAATAGGCACCGCCCAGCGTGCCGTTGCGCGTGGCCGTGGAGGAAGCCATGGGCGCATTGCCCGCGAACATCTCGCGCGCGCCTTCGCCGTGCCAGACCTGCGGCATGTGTTCAAAGAACTGCGTGTCGGTGGCCACGATCACGGTGACCGGCGCGAGCCTGGTCTTCTCCAGGTTGCCGGGCGACAGGGCCGGCAACAGGCGTGCGCGGGATTCGGCGCTGTTGAGGAACACATACCGCGTGGGCTGCGTGTTCATCGAGGTCGGCGCCATCTTGGCCAGGTCGTAGGCCTCCTGCAGCAAGGCCAGTGGCACGGGCTTGTCGATGAAACCGTTGGCGGTGCGGGCGTTCAGGAACAACTGGTCGAGGGACTCTTGGGCGATGGTCATGGAAGCTTTCAGAAGGATGAAGATGAAGGCGGCCGAAGCCGGCGACTGGATTCTAGAAGCGGCCGCGAATCGGCGCTGGCGTCGCCATTGGCCGCGCCACCGCCAGCCGCCATCGGCTGCCGCCATACGCCGTATGCTCGATGGAAATTGGAAATGCTCATGTGGCGGACTCCTGCAGGAACCGCGTCACTGCCTCGGCCACCTCTTGCGGCTTTTCTTCCATCATCAAGTGGCCGGTGTCGAGCGTCGCGCCCTGCACCGGGCCATCGGCCCAGCGCTGCCAGATCTGCACCGGCGTCTCGCCTTGCGTGTAGCGCCCGGCCTGCCAGATCACCAGCAGCGGACAAGCCACACGCCGACCGGCGGCCTGGTCGGCCTCGTCCAGCGCCAGGTCGTAACCCGCGGCGGCGCGGTAGTCTTCGATCATGGCCAGCCGCACACTCGGCTTGCGGAAGCAACGGCGGTATTCGGCGAGCGAGGCCGGGTCGATGACCGACTTGCCGGGCGTCATGCGGGCCAGTGCGTCGTCGAGGAACAGGTCCGGGTCGGCGGCCAGCAGGGTCTCGGGCAAGGGCGCGGGCTGGGCCAGCAGGTACCAGTGGTAGGCGTAAAGCCCGGTGGCCAGGTTCATGCGCCGCCACATCTCCAGCGTGGGGATGACGGTGAGCGACACCAGAGCCCGCACCTCGGCCGGGAAGTCCAGCGCCAGCCGGTGCGCCACGCGGCCACCGCGGTCGTGGCCGGCGACGAAGTATTGCGCGTGCCCCAGTTCCCGCATCACACGCGCCGCGTCGCCGGCCATGGCGCGTTTGCTGTAGCTGGCATGCGCGGCATCGGGCACCGGGCCGATGCTGTCGCCATAGCCGCGCAGGTCGATCATCACCACGCTGAAGTGCGCCGCGAGCAACCGTGCCGCCGGCAGCCAGCCCCGGTGCGTCTCGGGGTAACCGTGCAGCAGCACCAGCGCCGGGCCCTGGCCGGCGCTGTAGGACATGATGGCCAGGTCTTCGGCCCAGGTGTGGCGTCTGGCAGTGAAGTTCATGCTCAACTCTCTGTCGTGATGTGGCACAAGGTAATGGTCTCGGGGGGGCGGCCTACAGCGGCTGGCCGGCCAGCCACCGCGCCCCCCTGGCGTACAAGGCTTCGACCTCGGGGCCCTTCAGCGCCGGCATGTCCTTCTTGATCTTGTAGCCAATCTGGCTTTGCAGATAGGCCAGATGGCGGTAACCCTCGGGGTACTGGGCCAGTATGCCGGCATCGAGCGCCAGGCGCGCGCTCGGCGATACCGGGTCCATGCGGTCCTTCTCGTAGATCGGCTGGCGCAGCACCATGCCCCAGCGGCCGTCGCGCTTTTCCAGGAAGTCGTAGAAGCGGCCGGTGCAGACCACGTCGACCCACACATCGTGCACCAGCGCACGCTGCGAAATCGTCATCTTGGTCTGCGCCACCGCGCGCTTGCCGGCCAGGTCGACCGAGCTGGCGCCGAGGAAGTGCAGGATGCTCACGCCCTTGTCCCAGCCTTCGCGGGTCACCCGAATGAACTCGTCGGCCACGCCCTGGAACCAGGTGGCCATCATCACGCCATCGTCATGCCACACGGTGCGAAAGCGCTTCCAGTCGCCGGCGTCGCGCCACACCACCCAGTTCTCCAGCAGTTGGCGGATGGTTTGCAGGTCGCGTTCGGCGTTCAGTTCAATGTCGTTGCGCATGGTCGTCTCCAATTTCTACAAGCTTGCATTCAGGTTGGCGCAGAAGCACCGGGTGGTGTCGCCCACGATGCTAGTACTGCACGGCGTAGTCGACCTGGTGGCGGCTGGTGCGCATGTCACCCAGCGCCTGCCGCACAAGTGCATGCGCCGGATGAGTGGCATAGGCGTCCAGCGCGGCCTGCGATGCGAATTCGGAGTACAGCACCACATCGCAGGCATAGTCGATGCGGCTGTGGTCCACGCCGACTTCGAGGTGCAGCAGACCAGGCACACGGCCTCGCAACGATTCGAATGCGTGCTGCAGCCGCGCGATGTTGTCGCTGCGCTCCGCGGGCGAGTCGCCGCGGACATTCCACATGACGATGTGCTTGATCAAGACGCGATGACTCCTGAAATACGTGGCGATGGCGATGCGCTCAGAGGGCTGGCGGAAAGCCTGCCTTTTGGGGCCAGAGGTTGACGAAAGGCTGCACGCGGGTGCTGGCGTACAACCCCGCCTGGGTGAAGGGCTCCTGGGCCAGCCAGGCCTGTGCGGCCGTGCCGGATTCGAACGCGATGGCCAGCAGGCTGCCCTGCATGGTCTGTCCATCGTCGGCCATCAGCGGGCCGGCGAAGGCGATGCGCTCGGCGACCTGGGCCAGATAGGCCTTGTGCGCGGGCCGCAGCCGCTGGCGCAGGTCGCCCGCATCGGGCCGGTCGTGCAGGATAAAAACATAAACCATGGTGGGGCCTCGGGGTCGTCGGGGTCGAGATGTTTGCGGGCCGCCTTGGAACGTTCTCAGCCCTTGATGGCCTGGTCCCAGGGCGCGCAGCTGCGCTTGTCCGCGGGCACATCGGCCGGCTGGTAATTGCTCTTGTCGATCACACTGGCCTTGAACACCACCTCCTTGGGCACCGGCTGCTTGCGCAACTCCCGGATGGCCAGCATGGTGGCGACGCAGCCCTGCTCGAAGCCGCTGTAATCGCCGGTGGCCAGCATCTTGCCGGCCTTGATCGCGTCCACCGCTTCCTTGGTGCCGTTGATGCCCACGATCTGCGCCTTGCGGTTGGCGCCCTCCAGGGCTTCGACCGCGCCCGTGGCCATGGCATCGTTGGCCGCCAGCACGCCGTCGATCTGCGGATGCGACTGCATCAGGTTCTCCATCACCTGCAGACCCTGCATGCGCTGCATATTGCCAGGCTGCGAGGCCACCAGCCGGGCGGCCGGGAACTCCTTCAGCGCGTCGTTGAAACCACGCACCCGGTCGGCACTCACCAGCGAACCTTTCACACCCTCCAGGATCACAAAATTGCCCTTGCCGCCCAGCGCCTGCAGCAGGTAGCGGCCGGTCACCAGCCCGAGCTCGTGGTCGCTGGCGCCGACAAAGGCGACGAACTTGCCGCCTTCCGTCTTGTCGGTGACGTTCACCACCGGGATGCCCGCCGCATTGATCTTGCTCACGCCGGCGCCCATCGCCTTGTAGTCGACCGGGGTGAAGACGATGGCGCTGGGCTTGCGGATGATCACGTCGTCGATCTGTGCCAACTGCTCGGGGATGCTGTCGGGCTTGGTCGGCACATAGTGCTGCACGCTGGCCCCCATCTGCCGGGCCGCGCTGTCGGCGCCCAGGCGCACCGACTGGAAGAAAGGATTGGTCTGGTTCTTGGTGAAGAAGGCGATCTTTTCGCCCTCCGCCGCCGCCCCGAAAGACGCGGCACAGCCGGCCAGGACCAGCAGTGGTGCGGCGAAGGCACGGGACAATTGAAGGATCGATGGCATGTGGTGTCTCCTGTCGTTGTAAAAATAAAAACCTCAGCCGCCGCGGCGCCGACGCGCCAGGGCGTCCGACATCACGGAAAGAATCACGATCACGCCGGTGATCAGCGGCTGCGCGTTGGCGCTGACGCCCAGCAGGTTCATGCCGTTGAGCACCAGCGTGAGCACCAGTGCGCCAACCAGCGTGCCCAGCAGCGTGCCGGTGCCGCCGAACAGCGATGTGCCGCCGATCAGCACCGCGGCGATGGCCTGCAGCGTGAGCGCTTCGCCCATGTCGCCTTCAGCGGAGTTGAGCCGCGCCAGATACACCAGCCCGGCCAGCCCCGCCATCAGGCCGCTGGCGGCATACACCGCCACCCGGCGGGCCTGCACCGGCACACCCGACAGCGCGGCCGCCTCGGTGTTCGAGCCGGTGGCGTACACCTCCTGGCCCCAGGTGGTGTATTGCGTGAAGAACGTGCCCGCCAGCAGCACCCCGGCCATCAGGTACACCGGCACCGGCACGCCCATCCAGTAGCCGCTGCCCAGGGCTCGAAAGGCCGGCGGGAAACCGTGCACCGTGTCGCCGTTCATGTACCAGTAGGTCAGCCCGTGCAGGATCCACAACATGCCGTAGGTGGCGATGAAGGGCGGGATGCGCAGCGCCGTCACCAGCAGGCCGTTGACCCCACCGACCAGCAGCCCGCAGCCGGCACCGGCCAGGCAGCCGAGCGCCACCGAGCCGCTCGCCTTCATGGTGGTGGCCGCCAGGCAGGCCGACAGCGCCACGTTGGCGCCGATGGACAGGTCGAGCCCCCCGCAGAGGATCACCAGCGTCAGTCCCGAGGCCAGCAGGAACATCAGACTCGCCTGGCGCAGCACGTTCAGCAGGTTGCCGCCGTGCAAAAAGACGGGCGATGCGAAGGACAGGGCCACGCAGATCAACCCCAGCACCAGGAGCCGCAGCAGCACGGCCTGCTGTTCGGGCGACAGCAGCAACCAGGGCGCCGCGGGCCGGGACGGCACAGCGGTATTCATGCCAGCCCCCGGGTGCGCAGGGCATCCACCCACAGCGCGGCGATCACCACCACGCCCACCGCGGCCACCTGCACCGACGACGGCATGGACAACAGGTTCAGCCCGTTGCGCATCACGCCCACCGCCAGCACCCCCAGCACCGTGCCGCCCAGACTGCCCTTGCCCCGCTCGAAGGCCGTGCCGCCCACCGCCACCGCGGCGATGGCATCGAACTCCATGCCAATGGCCGCGGTGGGATGCCCGCCGTTGACCCGGCCGGCGAGCAGCAGCGAAGCCAGCCCGACACACAGGCCGGCGATGGCATAGACCAGCACCAGCGAACGCTCCACCGGGATGCCGGCAAAACGCAGGGCTTCGCGGTTGCCGCCCAGCGCAAAAATGCGTGCGCCGAAACGGGTGTGGTGCAGCAGCGTGTGCAGGGCGGCCCAAACCCCTGCCGCCATCCACAGCGGCGTGGCAATACCCAGCGGCGCACCTTCCCAGAACCAGCGGATACCGGCGTCCACCCCCATGGTCGTGCGCCCCTCCCCGACCATCAGGGCCAGCCCCTGCGCGGCGCCCAGGGTGCCGAGCGTGATGACGAAGGGGGGCAGCCCGAAACCGGCCACCAGCCCGCCGTTGACCAGGCCAAAGACCAGACCCACCGCCAGGGTGCTGGCCACGCCGAGCACCACCGATCCGGTGCCGATCTGCACCACCGCCAACACCACGGTGCACAGCGACAACAGCGCCCCCATGGACAGGTCCAGCCCTTCGGTCAGGATCACCAGCGTCATCGGCAGCGCCAGCAACAACAGCACCGTGGCCTGCAGCGCCACGTTGTGCAGGTTGGCCCCGCTCAGAAAGCCCGGCGCCGCCAGGGCGAATACCAGTCCCAACCCGAGCAGCAGCCAGGCGACCCCGGGCACGCCGCCCACATGCAAGGCGAATCGGCTCGCACCGCCCATCCCATCGGCCGGGGAAGCGGCCTTTTTCATGGCATCAAGCATGGTGCATTGCCAACCTGAGCAGATTGGCCTCCGAAAGTTGGTCCTGGGACAACATGCCCGCCAGGCGGCGGTCCTTCATGACATAGGCGCGGTCGCAGACGCGCACCACCTCGCCGAGTTCCGAGCTGATCATCAGCACCGCGCAGCCCTGGTGCACCAGTTGGTCGATCAGCTGGAAGATTTCCTCCTTGGCCCCCACGTCGATGCCCCGGGTCGGCTCGTCGAAGATGAAGAGCCGGGTCTCGGCCACCAGCCATTTACCGATGACGATTTTTTGCTGGTTGCCGCCCGACAGGTTCTGCGCCGCGGTGCGTGGCCCGGGTGTGGCGATGCGCAGCCGCGCGATCAGTTGGCGTGCCGTTGCGTGCCCACGGCCAGGGCGGTAGATCCACGAGGGGAACAAGCGCCCCAGGCCGGCGAGCAGCAGGTTGTCGCCCACGGTGCGCAGCAGCGCCAGGCCCTGCTGCTTGCGGCTTTCCGGGATCAGGCCGAGGCCATGGCGGCGGGCCTGGGTGGGCGACGCCCCCAACAGCGAACCCTGCATGCGCACCTCGCCCGCCGTCACGCGGTCGGCGCCAAAAATGGCGCGGACCACCTCGGTCCGCCCCGAACCCACGAGGCCGCTCAGGCCGACGATCTCGCCGGCGTGCACCTGCAGCGTCACGTCCTGCACACCATTGGCCGCCGACATGCCGCGCACGTCCAGCAGACAGGCGCCAGGCACCGGCCGTGCGCCGCGCTGGTAACTCATGTCCACCTTGCGGCCCACCATCAGCGTCACCAGTTCGTCGGGCGTGGCGTCGCCGGCGGCCAGGGTCGCCACATGCCGGCCATCACGCAGCACCGTGACCCGGTCGCCGAGGCGGAACACCTCTTCCATGCGGTGCGAGATGTAGGCCATGGCCACCCCCTCGGCCTTCAGCCCGGCGATGACTTCGAACAGCTTCTCGGTCTCGCGGTCGGACAGCGCCGCCGTCGGCTCGTCCAGCACCAGCACCCTGGCGTGCTGGGACAGCGCCTTGGCGATTTCCACCATCTGCTGCTGTGCCACGCCCAGGCCGTGCACCGGGCGGTGGCTGTCCAGCTGAAGCCCTAGCCGCGCCATCACCGCCCGGGCGTCGGCATGCATGCGAGCATGGTCGACCAGGCCGAAGCGGTGGCGCGGCTCGCGTCCGAGGTAGATGTTCTGCGCGATGGACAGGTGTGGCACCAGCGAGTATTCCTGGAAGATCACGGCCACCCCCAGCGCGCGGGCGTCGGCGCCGTGGCGCACCGGCACGGCGACCCCATCGGACAGAATCTCGCCCGCATCGGCGCGGTAGGCGCCGCACAGCACCTTCATCAGCGTGGACTTGCCGGCGCCGTTTTCGCCCATGAGCATGTGGACTTCACCGGCGTGCAGCGCCAGCGATACGCCATCGAGTGCCAGCACACCGGGAAACCGCTTGGTGATGCCGCGCAGCGCCAACGGAGGCGGCAGCGCTTGCTGACGGGCACCGGGCGACGCCGGACAGCCGCCGCCGGCATGGAGCGCCGGGGTGGGGGGAATCAGGTGCATGGCAGACCTCAGCGCTGGACGGCAGATGCCGGATTGAGCACGAAGTCGTAGTCGAGCCGGTAGCCGCCACCGGGCTGGCGCACCCAGTCGGCCACCAGCGACTGGCGCACGCCGAACACCGCGTCCGAGTCGAGATACTGGTCGCCCGCGCGGAACACATGGGTGATCAGCGGCTCGTAGCCCGCGGCTTCGATCTTGAAATGCAGGTGGGCCGGCCGCCACGGGTGGCGCTTGGTGGCCGCCAGCAGCACGCCGGCCGGGCCGTCGGTCGGGATCGGGTAGGCCTCGGCCACGATGGTCCTGAAGTGCAGTTCACCCTCGGCGCCGGTGGTCAGCACGCCGCGCGCCTGGGCGTGGTCCAGGCCGGGTCGCTGCACGTCGTAATTGCCTTCGGCATCGGCCTGCCACACGTCGACCCGGGCACCGGCGATGGGCCGGCCATCGACGCCGCGCACATGGGCGAAGACTTCGCAGGGCTCGCCGCTGGCGCCGTTGGCCACGTCGTCGCCGTGTTCGAAGTGCGGTGCGCCTTCGACGAAGAACGGGCCGAATACGGTCGACTCGGTGCAGCCGCGCGGCTTGTCGTTGTTCATCGCCACGGTCAGCATCGACAGGCCGAGCACGTCGCTCAGCAGGATGAATTCCTGGCGCTTGTCGTCGCATTTCTGGCCGGCGGCGGTGAGGAATTCGATGCCCCGCATCCACTCGGCCTCGGTGAGCCGCACCTCGCGGGCGAAGGCGTGCAGGTGCTGTACCAGGCTGGTGACGATGTCCTTCAGGCGCGGGTCTGGTGTGTCGGCGAAGCGCGCGATGACGGCCTGGGTGATGTTGTCCTGGTTGAGGTTGCGCACGCTTGTCTCCTGTTATAGAGCGGTCAATGTAGGAGACATCCCCGGTGTTGGAAAGACCAGTGTGGCAAATGACTTTTCCACCAAGCGGAAGAATCCCCCGCCAGCTCGCCGCACAATGCACGCAGAAACAGGAGACAAGCTTGGACCGTTGGACCGAAATCGAGCTGTTCGTGCAGGTGGCCGAAACCGGCAGCCTGAGCCGCGCCGCGGAGGTGCTGGCCTTGTCGAATGCCGCCGCCAGCCGCCACCTGGCCGCGTTGGAGCAGCGCCTGGGCGCGCGGCTGATTGAGCGCAACACCCGCCGCCTCTACCTCACCGACACCGGCCAGGAATTCCTCGCCAGGGCCAAGGGTATCCTGGCCGACCTGAAAGACGCGGAGTCCACCGTCAACGCCACCGCTTCGGCCCCGAGCGGCACGCTGCGCATCACGGCCTCGCTGTCGTTCTCGATGCACCACATCGCGCCGCTGCTGCGCGAATACACCGGCCGCTACCCGGGCGTGACGGTGCATGTGGAGGCGGCGAACCGCTACTTCGACCTGATCGAGAACAACATCGACGTGGCCATCCGCACACGCGAGGTCGAGCCCGATTCGAACATCACCATCCGCCGCCTGGGCGAGACGCGCCGCATCCTGGCCGCTTCGCCGCGCTACCTGGCACAGCACGGCAGGCCGCAGCAGCTCGAAGACCTGCAGCGCCACAAGATGCTGATCTACACCTATGCCAACAACCCGAACGACCTGCGTTTCGAGCGCGACGGCCAGGTGGCGACGGTGCACGTGAAGGGCCTGCTCGAGTCCAACGACGGCCAGGTGCTGCGCGCCGCCGCACTCGACGGCCTGGGCATCCTGGTGCAGCCGACCTACATCCTGTTCGACGACATCGTGGCCGGCCGGCTGGTGCCGGTACTCGACGAATGGGACCTACCGCACCTGACCATCAACCTGGCGTATCCGAGCCGGCGGCACCTGTCGGCCAAGGTGCGGACTTTCATCGACTTCATTGCGGAATATTTCCAGCGCATGGACTTCGAGCGCAAGTGGACCGGGCACTGGTAGCCAGCGGCGCTGACTGAATCAGGCCGCGGGTCGATTGCCTTCCCAGGCATCCTGCAGCAATTGCCGAATCGCCCCGCGCTCCAGTGGCCGAGGGTTCGGATAACGGTTTTGCAGCGCAATCTCGCAGGCGCGATCCAGGTCGGATTCCTTCAGGCCCAGATCGCGCAAGGCCATCGTGGCGCCGTGGTTGCGGGCCAGGTCGTAGATGGCCTGCGCCGGGCTGGCCGCCCCCAGGGCACGCGCCATACGCTGCATCGCAACCGGCGCGTGGCTGGCGTTGTAGGCCAGGGCATGTGGCAACACGGCGGTGTGGGTGGGCGCATGCGGCAGGTCGAAGCTGCCGCCAAGCGTATGGCACAGCTTGTGGTGCAGCGCCATGGCCACACTGCCGAGCACCGCGCCGCAGAGCCAGGCGCCATAGAGCGCGTCGCTGCGGGCCGTGCGCACCTCGGCGTCATCTTCAGCGCTATTTTTGGACGTGATCCGCGGCAGTGCACGGGCCAGCGCGGCGATGCCGGCTTCGGCCATGAGGTCGGTGATGGGGTTGGCATCGGCCGCGTACAGGCCTTCGGCCGCATGGGCGATGGCGTTGATGCCACTGGTCAGGCTGATCTGCGGCGGCAGGCTCAGTGTGAGTTCGGGGTCGTAGATCACGGTGCGTGGCAGCACCCGCGGGTCGCGGCCGGTTTTCTTCAGGCCGGCTTCGGTGATGCCGTAGATCGGCGTCATCTCCGAGCCGGCATAAGTGGTGGGAATGGCCAGGATCGGCAGGCCCGAGTCGAGGGCGATGGCCTTGCCCAGGCCGGTGGTGGAGCCGCCGCCGATGGCGATCGCGCAGTCCGCCCCGAGCCGCGTGGCCTCGGCGCGGGCCTCGCGGGCCGACTCGATGGGCACATGCATCACCGCCCGGTCGAAGATGCCGGCGGCACGCGCGCCGATCAGGTCGGCCACACGTTCGGCCTGGCCACGCTGCTCGGGTGTGCACAGCACCAGGGCTTTTTTTGCGCCCAGGAGACCGATCTCGTCGGCGAGTTGCTGCAGCCTTCCCGCGCCGAAGACGACACGCTGCGGATGGCTGGTGAAAATAAAATCCTGCTGGGGTGTCTGCATGGCGGTTGCGCCCGTACGGTCAAAACCGGCAGTGTGGCGCGCCCGGGCCAAGGGCTCAAGCGGGCTGGCTGGAAATCAGTTTTTCAGCCGCATGGGATCAAGCGCTCAGCGCACTCAGGACTTGCGCCCCGTACCTACCAACAGGACTACACCAACCACCGCGGCGCCGATGCTCAGCCACTGCGGAATGTTCACCGATTCATTTTCCTTGACGGTCAGCGCCAGCGGGCCGATCTTGACGGCCGTGTGTTCCCTGGTGAAGTTGAAGCCGCCGGTGAAGAAGCCGGCAATGCCGCCGACGATCAGGACAATGGCAACGATACGGATGACGTTCATGATGGTTCCCTCGAAATTGGCGTGCGCCCCAATGTAACGCCCGGCTCGCGCATGACGCCGCTGCTTGCCCAAAAAACTTCGCCTGCGAGGGAAAAGGGCTGCGTGATAACCTTCGCCCATGTTCAATCCGTCCCAAGCCGATGTCCGTCGTTTCTTCTGCTCCGTTTATGCCAAGGCACAACAGGGGCAGGCGATGGAAGCTATTGAAATCATAGCTAGCCAGTGGTTGGACGAGCATCCCGAATACCACGCAGAGCTGCAGGACGTGGACCTTGCGCTGGCCCGCATGGCCGAGGTCGATCCCACCCGAGAAAACCCGTTCCTGCACCTGTCCATGCATTTGTCGCTGAGTGAGCAGTGCTCGATCGACCAGCCGCGCGGCATCCGCCAGGCGGTGGAACTGCTGACGCACCGGCGCGACTCCCTGCATGCCGCCCACCATGAGGCCATGGAATGCCTGGGCCAGACCTTGTGGGAAAGCCAGCGCGCGGGCCGTCCGCCCGATGGCGATGCCTATGTGGACGCGGTGCAGCGCCGCGCCACCCAGGACTGAGCGAAGACCGCCCAGACACGAAAAAGCCCGCGCTCGGCGGGCTTTTTCAATGGAGGCCGCTTGATCAGCGGAAGCGGGATTCAGGCACCGTCTTGAGGTCGGTGTCCAGCGAATTCACATAACCCGCCAGCGCCTTCAGTTCGGCATTCGAGAACTGCTTGGCCACGCCGCCCATGACGGCGTTGGAGCGGCCCACGAGCGGGTGGGCCGTCTTGTAGGCCTTGAGCGCGACGAAGAGATAGTCGGCGTGCTGGCCGGCGATCTTGGGATAACTCGGGTCGATCGGCTTGTCGAAGTTGGCACCGTGGCAAGACACGCAATTGCCCTTGGTCAACAAGGCCTGGACCTGGGCGCTGGGCTTGACCGTGGGCTCCGCCGGCACGGTAGCGCCTTCGACCACGCCGCTGGCGCTGTAGTAGGCGGCCACGTCGGCCATGTCCTGGTCGCTTAATGAATCGGCGATGCCGCGCATCGTGGGGTGGCGGCGGTCGCCGGCCTTGTACGCGCCCAGGGCGGAGACGATGTATTTCGCGCTCTGGCCCGAGATCATCGGCACCTTGTGCACTTCGGGAAAGCTGGCCTGATAACCCTTGATGCCGTGGCAGCCGATGCACATGTCGACTTTCGCCTGGCCCGCCTTGGCATCGCCCTTGATCTCCTGGGCACTGGAAACAGCCGTCACTGAAGCGACAGCCAACGCAAATACCGTGGTCAACATCTTGTTCATTTTGCGAGCACAATCTAGAGAAAAAACGGGCCTCTAATCAACCCTTGATTATATCCGGCACTCCTCAGCGACCGACAAGCTCTTTCGCCCGCCCTCCGACCCACAGCTGCTCAAAATCCATGAAGTTCCAAGGCTCCGACAACTACGTTGCAACCCAAGATCTGATGCTCGCGGTGAACGCCGCCGCCACCCTGCAGCGCCCGCTGCTGGTCAAGGGCGAACCCGGCACCGGCAAGACCATGCTGGCCGAGGAAGTGGCCCAGGCGCTCGACCTGCCACTGTTGCAATGGCACATCAAGTCGACCACCAAGGCACAGCAGGGTTTGTACGAATACGACGCGGTGAGCCGCCTGCGCGACTCGCAGCTGGCCGACATGGACGGCGGTGAACGCGTGAAGGACATCCACAACTACATCGTCAAGGGCGTGCTGTGGCAGGCCTTCACCTCGGAGACGCCGGTGGCCCTCTTGATCGACGAAATCGACAAGGCCGACATCGAGTTTCCGAACGACCTGCTGCGCGAGATCGACCGCATGGAGTTCTATTGCTACGAGACCCGCGAGCTGATCCGCGCCAAGCACCGGCCGCTGGTGTTCATCACCTCGAACAACGAAAAGGAACTGCCCGACGCCTTTCTGCGCCGCTGCTTCTTCCACTACATCAAGTTCCCCGATGCCACGACCATGCAGCAGATCGTGGACGTGCACTTCCCCGGCCTCAAGAAAGAGCTGCTGACGGCGGCGATGAAGACCTTCTACGATGTGCGCAACCTGCCCGGCCTGAAGAAGAAGCCGTCGACCAGCGAACTGCTCGACTGGCTCAAGCTGCTGGTGGCCGAGGACATTTCCGCCGAAGCCCTGCACAGCAAGGACGACAAGGTGGCGGTGCCGCCGCTGGTGGGCGCGTTGCTGAAAAACGAGCAGGACGTGACGCTGTTCGAAAAGCTGGTGTTCATGCAGCGCCACAACCGTTAAAACTGCACCATGGCTTTCCTCGAACCCATCACCCTCCAAGGCCAGCACGCCCTGCTTGAGCCGCTGGCCCTGTCGCACACCGAAGAGGCCATCGAAGCCGTGCGCGACGGCGACATGTGGCAGCTCTGGTACACCGCCATTCCTGCGCCCGAGAAGATGCAGGTTGAAATTGCACGCCGCCTGGACCTGCAGGCCAAGGGCCTGATGCTGCCCTTCGCGGTGCGCACGCCCGATGGCCGCTTCGCCGGAATGACCACCTACATGAACGTCGACGCCGCCAACCGCCGCGTCGAGATCGGCTCCACCTGGTACCGCAAAAGTGTGCAGCGCGGCGGGCTCAACACCGAATGCAAGCTCACGCTGCTCGGCCACGCCTTCGAGAAGATGGACTGCATCGCGGTGGAATTCCGCACCCACTTCTTCAACCACCAAAGCCGCAAGGCCATCGAGCGCCTCGGCGCCAAGCAGGACGGCATCCTGCGCAGCCACCAGATCGCCCCGAACGGCAGCCTGCGCGACACCGTGGTCTACAGCATCGTGGCCAGCGAATGGCCGGCGGCGAAGGCGCACCTGCAATTTCAGTTGAGCAGGCCGAGGGATTGACCGGAGACCGCCGCCATGCTGATCGACTTCTTCTACACCCTGCGCTCGGCCAAGCTGCCGGTGTCCGTCAAGGAATACCTGATGCTGCTCGACGCGCTGAAACAAGGCGTGGTCGGGCCGAACACGCCGCAGGACGATGACGCGGCCGAAGGCGCCAGCACCGGCTACAAGATCGACGACTTCTACTACCTGAGCCGCTGCACGCTGGTGAAGGACGAGAAGCACTACGACAAGTTCGACCGCGCCTTCGCCAGCTACTTCAAGGGCGTGGAGATGGTGGCCGACTTCACCAAGGAAGTGCCACTCGAATGGCTGCGCAAGAACCTCGAGCTCGAGCTCAGCCCCGAGGAAAAGGCCAAGATCGAGAAGATGGGCTGGGACGAGCTCATGGAGACGCTCAAGAAGCGTTTCGAAGAGCAGAAAGAGCGCCACGAAGGCGGCAGCAAGTGGATCGGCACCGGCGGCACATCGCCCTTCGGCGCCAACGGCTTCAATCCGCAGGGCATCCGCATCGGCCAGGACAAGGGCCGCAACAAGAGTGCCGTCAAGGTGTGGGACCAGCGCGCCTACAAGGACTACGACGACACCCAGGAGCTCGGCACGCGCAACATCAAGGTGGCACTGCGCCGGCTGCGCAAGTTCGCCCGCGAAGGCATGGCCGAGGAGCTGGACCTGCCCGACACCATCCGCTCCACCGCGGCCAACGCCGGCTACCTCGACATCAAGATGGTGCCCGAGCGCCACAACAACGTGAAGGTGCTGCTGCTGATGGACGTGGGCGGCACCATGGACGAACACATCGCGCGGGTGGAAGAGCTGTTCTCGGCCACCAAGACCGAGTTCAAACACCTGGAGTTCTACTACTTCCACAACTGCGTCTACGACTTCATGTGGAAGAACAACCGGCGCCGCTTCAGCGAGAAGTTCGCCACCTGGGACATCATCCGCAAGTACAACAAGGACTACAAGCTCATCTTCGTGGGCGACGCGACCATGAGCCCCTACGAGGTGCTGCAGCCCGGCGGCAGCGTGGAATACAACAACGAGGAAGCCGGAGCCGAGTGGCTGCAGCGCCTGACCTATGCCTTCCCCAAGTTCGCCTGGATCAACCCCGAGCCGCAGGGTGTGTGGCAATACCGCCAGAGCATCAGCGTGATCCAGCAGTTGATGAGCCACCGCATGTACCCTTTGACACTAAAGGGGCTCGAAGAGGCGATGCGCCTGCTGTCAAAATAGCTGGATGCTCAGACGCTTGATGCGGATGCCGGCCAGGGCGCCGGTCTCGTCGAAACCTTCCGGCCCCAAGGCTTGGCCCATGCGGCCCGCAGCCAGCGCATCACGGTCCTCCCGTCTCCTTCACCCCTTCAACCCCTTTCGCCTGCTCCTCGCCTGTGGCCTCATCGCCTGCCTTGGGCTGACCGCCTGTGCCTCGCGCCAGACCGACCCCGACCGCTCCGAGCGCCGGCAACACACCGAGGCCGAGGCCGCTCCAGCGTTCGAGTTGAAGGTCGAAGCCCCCGATGAAATCCGCGCGCTGCTGGAGAAACATCTCGACCTGCAGCGCTACCGTGCCGTGCCCGACCTCAACGAAGCCGAGCTCGCGCGCCTGCTGGTGATGGCCGAGGCCAATGCACGCGAACTGATCGCCACGCTCGGCTATTTTTCGCCCGACATCCGCATCGAGCGCGGTGAAGCCAGTACCGCTGCCGCACCGACAGCGGCGGCGTCTTCGGCCGCACCGGTGGCCAGCCGTGTGCCGCAGATCCGCATGATCGTGTCGCCGGGCCAGCCCACCCAGGTGGCAAGTGTGCAACTGGATGTGACCGGCGACATGGCCAGCAACCCCGCGCCCGACGTGGTGGCCCAGCGCAATGCCCTCAAGAAGGACTGGAGCCTCAACGCCGGCCGGCGTTTCACCCAGGCCGACTGGAGCGACGCCAAGACCGGTGCCGTGCGCGAACTCACCGCCAAGCGCTACCTGGCCGGCCGCATCAGCGGCAGCCGCGCCGATATCGACCCCGAAAAACGCGAAGCCGCGCTGGGCGTCACGCTGGATTCGGGGCCGGTCTACCTGCTCGGGCCGCTGGAGATTACCGGCCTGTCGCACTACAGCCCGACGCTGGTGGAGCGTTTCGCCCGGCTCAGGCCCGGTACCGAATACGACCGCGAAGAACTGCTGCGTGCACAGCAGCGCTTGTCCGACAGCGGATTCTTCGACTCGGCCTTCCTGCTGGTCGACCCCACGGCCGACCCGAACGCCGCACCGGTGCAGACCCAGCTGCGCGAAGCCAAGCTGCAAAAACTGGTGCTGGGCGTCGGCGCCACCACCGACAGCGGCGCACGTTTCTCCGCCGAGCACACCCACAACCTGGTGCCGCTGATCGGCTGGCGCGCGGTGTCCAAGTTCACCGTGGACCAGAACAACCAATACCTCGGCACCGAGCTTATGTCGCAGCCCGACAGCAGCTACTGGCGCTGGGTGGTCGGCGGCAAGCTGGAGCGCGAAACAGACGATCCGCTCACCACCACCAGCCAGCAGATCCGCGTGGGCCGGCTGCAGACCAGCGACCGGCTCGACCGCAGCGTCTACCTGCAGTACGACCGGGCCCAGGTGCGCGGCGGCGACGCCACGGTGGACACCAGCTCGAACAACGCCATCAGCCTGGCCTGGGCCTGGACGCAGCGCAACTTCGACAGCGTGCTGTTCCCCACGCGCGGCTGGGGCCTGGGCGTGGAAATCGGCCCGGGCCTCACGCTCGGCAGCGAACGCAAGCCCTTCCTGCGCAGCCTGCTGCGCGCCCAGGCCTATGTGCCGCTGGACGCGCTGGGCGAACGCAGCGGCCGGCTGGCCCTGCGCGGCCAGGCCGGCGCGGTGGTGGCCAATGCCGACGCGCCGATCCCGGCCACGCAGCTGTTCCTGACCGGCGGCGACACCACGGTGCGCGGCTACAGCTACCGCAGCATCGGCGTGGCCACCAGCACCGGCATCATCGAGGCCGGCCGCTACCTGGCGGTGGGCAGCGCCGAATGGCAGCGGCCGATCTACAAGGACGGCCGGCCCACCGACTGGGAAAGCGCGGTGTTCATCGACAGCGGCGCCGTGGCCGACCAGGTCGGCAAGCTCAGCACCTCCACCGGCGTGGGTGTGGGCGCGCGCTGGAAAAGCCCGATCGGCCCATTCCAGGCCGACCTGGCCTATGGCGTACAGGCCAAAGCCTTTCGCCTGCACATCGCCGTGGGGTTCACGTTTTGAAGCCGCGCCTGCGTCACTGGCTGCTCGGCACGCTGGGCCTGTTGCTGGTGCTGCTCATTGCGGCCGGCGCGGGCCTGTGGTGGTGGACCGGCAGCGACACCTCGCTGGCCACGGTGCTGCGCTGGGCATCTGCACGACAACCGATGCAGGCCGAAGGCGTGAGCGGTTCGCTGCGCAGCGGCGGCAAGATCGCGCGGCTGCAATGGCAGCAGGACGGCCTCGCCGTGGACGCCACCGATCTCACGCTGCGCTGGCAGGCCTTGGCCCTGTTCGACCGCTGGCTCAAGCTCGACGAGGTGCATGCGGCCACGCTGCGCATCAGCGACCAGCGCCCCCCAGACCCGCAGGCCACGCCCGCCGCGCCACCCGAATTCCTTGGGCTGCCGGTGCAGGTCGAGGTGAATGCGCTGCGTGTCGACCGCTTCGAATGGGCCGGCCTGCCTGCCGTCACCGCCAGCCAGCTGCGCGCCAGCTACCACTACGACCACACGCGCCACCAGTTCAAGCTGTTGAACCTCGACCTGGCCGACGGCCACTACCAGGGCGAGGCCGTGCTCACCGCCCAGGCGCCACTGACGCTGGACGCGCAGTTGCGCCTGGCGATGGAGACCGTGGTGCCCGGCGCCAACCAGCGCGTGGCCCTGGACGCCCGCGCCGAACTGCACGGGCCTTTGACCCAGCTGGCGCTGCGCGCGCGGCTCAGCTCGAAGCCGGTGGGCGGCGGCACGGCAGCAGCGCCCCTGCTGCTGCCCACGGCCAACGTCTCCGCGCGCATCGAGCCTTGGTCGGCCCAGCCGGTCCCGCAGGCCGATGCCGAATTCAGCCAGATCGACCTGGCCGCATTCTTGCCCGAGGCGCCGCGCACACGGCTCAATGGCAATGTGCAGGCCGAGCCCGGTGCGGGCAACAAGGCGCAGGCCTGGCAGTTCAGTGCCGAGGTCTACAACCAGTTGCCCGGCCCATGGGATCAGCAGCGCCTGCCCCTGTCGCACGTCCACGGCCGCGGTGACTGGCTGGCCGGCGTGGCCCAGGTGCATGAGTTGTTCATCGGCCTGGCCGATGTACGCGGCACACCGCAGGGGCAGATCGAAGGCCAGGGCAGGTTCAACAACGCGGGGGCAACGGCCGCCTGGGACACCCGGTTGCAACTGCGCGAAGTCAACCCCGCCGCGTTACACGGCAAGATGGCGGCCGCCCGCTTGAACGGCGAGATCAAGGCCGAAAGCCGCGTGGTGAAAGACCTGCCGGGCATCGACTTCAGCGCCGACCTGAAGGCCACGGCCCACGGCACGGCCGAAGTCGCCGGCCTGCGGCTCGACCAAGTCAGCGCACGTGGACGCTGGGCCAACCAGGTGCTGCAGCTCGACGCCCTGCAGGTGCTGGCGCAAAACGCGGAACTGCGGGCCAGCGGCCAGGCCGACATCGGCCGTACATCGGGCGGCGGCAAGTTATCGCTGAAGGCACCCGGCCTGCAACTGCAGGCCGACGGCAGCATGGGCGCGCAGCAAGGTGCCGGCCAACTCGACCTGGCGCTGGCCGATGCCGGCCCCGCGCTGCGCTGGCTGCAGCAGTTGCCGGGTTTGCCGGCCGCGCTGCAAGGCGTCGCGCTCACGGGCAAGGCCGGCCTGCAGGGCAACTGGAAAGGCGGTTGGCGCGACCCGGCCATCGACGCCAAACTGCAGGTCGCGGCGCTCGAAGTGCGGCTGCCGCAGCGGGCCGCCGCCGACGCCATCAAGATCGGCAACAGCCAGGCCACCCTGAGCGGCCACCTCAGCGCGGCGCGGCTGCAGCTCGACGGCAACGCCGCCACCACGCAGCAAAAGCTCGCATTGCGGCTCGATGCCAACGGCGGCAAAACCGCGCAAGGCTGGCAGGCCACGCTGGCCGCGCTGAACCTGCGCCTGGAAGAGCCGCTGCGCCGCACCGGCACCTGGCAACTGGCCACACAGAACCCGGTCACCGCGCAGTGGACGAACAGCCGCTGGGACGTCGGCGGCGGCCAGGCCGCATTGACCGCGCCCGACAGCGTGGCCGGTGCTGGAGCACCTCAGGCACAACGGCAAGTACAGATCGTCTGGCAACCGGTGCATGGGGCCCCGGGCCAATTGCGCAGTGCCGGCCGGCTCGAAGGCCTGCCGCTGGCCTGGATGGAAGCGCTGGCCGGCACACGCCTGGTGGATGCAGGCGTGAGCAGCGACCTGATCTTCGACGGCGACTGGGACATCGCCCTGGCCGAGCAGTTGCGCGTGCGCGCCAAGCTGCAGCGCAGGAGCGGCGACATCACCCTGCTCGGCGACGACGCCGTGGCCCCGGCGGGTGCTGCAGCCAAGGCGGCCAGCGGCAGCCGCATCAGCGCCGGCGTGCGCGAGGCCCGCCTGAGCCTGAGCAGCGACGGCCCGGCGGTGACGGCCAGCCTGCGTTGGGACAGCGCCCAGGCCGGCCAGGCCGATGCCCAGCTCGGCACCCGGCTCACCCAGCAGGACGGCCAATGGTCCTGGCCCGCGCAGGCGCCTTTGACGGGGCAGCTCAAGGCCAGCCTGCCGCGCATCAGCACCTGGTCGGTGCTGGCGCCGCCAGGCTGGCGCATCGCCGGCACGCTGGAGGCGCAGGCCAGCCTGGCCGGCACCCGGGCCGCGCCGCAACTCGACGGCACACTGCAGGCGCGCGGGCTGGCGCTGCGCTCCATCGTCAACGGCATTGCGCTGTCGGACGGCACGTTGATGGCGCGGCTGCAGGGCGATCACATGCGCATCGAGTCGTTCACGCTCAAGGGCGCGGGCGGCGGCAGCGTCACCGCCCAGGGCGAGGTGGTCTGGCAGGAGGGCAAGCCCGGCATGAGCATCGACGCCGTGGCTCAGCAGCTGCGCGTGACCACCCAGCCCGACCGGCGCGTCACCGTCTCCGGCAACCTGAAGGCCCGCCTGGCCGACGCCCAACTGAACCTGGACGGCCAGCTCAAGGTCGACCAGGCGCGCATCATGCTGCCCGAGGAAAGCGCCCCCCAGCTCGGCGACGACGTGTTCGTGCGCCAGCCCGCCACCGCCACGCCCGCCGGCCCGGCCGCGCCAGCCGCCAAACCGATCACCGCCCAGCTCAATGTGCAGCTCGACCTGGGCAACGACTTCCTCCTCACCGGCCTGGGCATCGACACCCGGCTGGCCGGCAAGCTGCAGCTCACCGGCGACGGCAAGACACCGCGCCTGCTCGGCACCATCCACACCGTCGACGGCGAATACCGCGCCTATGGCCAGTGGCTGAGCATCGAACAAGGCGTGCTGCGCTTCACCGGCGCCTACGACAACCCGGCGCTCGACGTGCTGGCGATCCGCCCCAACCTGAGCCAGCGCGTCGGCGTGCAGATCACCGGCACGGCACTGGCACCGAACGTGCGGCTCTACGCTTCGCCCGACCTGGCCGACAGCGAAAAACTCGCCTGGCTGGTGCTGGGCCGCGCCTCGTCTTCGGGCGGCGCCGAGACCGCCATGCTGCAGCAGGCCGCCGTGGCCCTGATCGGCGGCAGCAAGAGCGGCGGCGGCATCGCCAGCCGCTTTGGCCTGGACGAACTCTCGCTCGGCAGCAGCAGCTCCAGCGACAGCGGCACAACCAGCAAAAGCAACGCCGTGACCCTGGGCAAACGCCTGTCGCGCAACTTCTACGTGGCCTACGAGGCCAGCCTGTCGGGAGCCATGGGCACGCTGTTCGTGTTCTACGACCTGTCGCAGCGCTTCACCCTGCGCGGCCAAAGCGGCAAGGAAAGCGCGGTCGACCTGATCTTCACCCTGCGCTACGACTGAAGCCGGCCAATCCGGACGAGACCCGGCCGCGGGGGCCCTACAATCCCGCTTCCCCTTCGTAGTTCAATGGATAGAACGAGTGCCTCCTAAGTGCTAGATACAGGTTCGATTCCTGTCGAAGGGACCAACCAGGCCAACCTTTGGAGATGTCCACATGACCCGGAAGTTCGAAGACTTCGAGCTTGCACTGATCGAACTCTGCCGAGAACACAGCGTGCAATTGACGGCGTCGGGCCACGAGCGCATCCACGTCTACGACCTGAAGGACGGCGAAGATCCGCTGTATGGCGGGTTGCTGAACGAGACCGAAGAGCTTGCCGGGCCGGAAGAGCCCGATCCGAGCGACGACGAATAAAGGCAAGGCACCTCACACCTCACACCTCACGCCGACAGGCCGGCCAGCGCCGGTCGTGCCCCCCAAGCCCGCCGTCC
>Ga0307514_10001287_pt1 | contig 32573 bp, 39 predicted proteins | sample 16_EM_MG_FD_203088 | JGI IMG/M metagenome (GOLD analysis project Ga0307514, IMG submission 203088) | Populus trichocarpa ectomycorrhiza microbial communities from riparian zone in the Pacific Northwest, United States - 16_EM | ecosystem: Host-associated > Plants > Roots > Unclassified | place... | reverse complement strand
TACTACTTATTGTTCAACGATTTTTAAAACTCATGTATTCAGTTTGTATTCTCATCTATGTATCTATGTATCTATATAGCTACCCATCTACACACGGTATATCTGGACTGGCTGCAGGCGGTGCTTGGGAGCAATTCGAGGTGCGCCTGAAAAAAACGATCGAGTGAACTCAGGCATACACCCCGGGGCCGTGATCAAGCGAGTTTGGAGATGCAATTGGAGGCCGTGATCGAGCGACTTGGAAGATGCACTTGGAGGCAGTAATCGGGCCAGTGTAGAGATACACTTGAAAGCTGTGATCGAGCGAGTTAGGAGATGCAGTTGGAGGCCGTGATCAAGCGAGTTCGGTGATGCACTTGGAGGCTGTGATCGTGCGAGTTCGGTGATGCACTTGGAGGCCACGATCGAGCGAGATTGGAGATGCAATTGGAGGCTGTGATTGAGTCACTTTGAAGATGCACTTGGAGGCCGTAATCGGGCGAGTTTAGAGATACACTTGAAGGCTGTGATCGAGTGAGTGTGTAGATGCACTTGGGGGCCATGATCGTGCGAACTTGGGTGCTGTAATCGAGCGAGTTTGGAGATACACTTGGAGGCCGTGATCGAGCGAGTTTGGAGATGCACTTGCAGGCCGTAATCTAGTGATTTTGGACGAGTACTTGGGAGGCCGTCGATGGACAGTGCGCCAGGTGCTGAGACTCTTTTCATGTTAGTTAACTCGCAATTGTGGGAATGTGACAGGGTGACTTAACCTTTGAGCTCTTATGGAGAAGCATGCCGAAAGCTAAAGCACCATTCAGGGGTCAACTCGTAATCATGAGAATAAAGGGAAGACAAACAATCTTGAATGGATGCTGTACTCGGTGTATGCTGTACTCAGTGTATGCTGTACTCGGTGTATGCTTGTACTCGGTGTATGCTTTACTCGGTGCCAACTCATGATCATGACATGGTGAGATAGAGAAGGATGACTTAACCTTGTGTTCTGTGATGATAGTAGAGTTGTGGACGAGAAAGAGAGAGATGGGGGAGAAAGATGAGAACGATGTGGAGGATACGAGCGGATATGAGTAATCAGGGGTACTACTTGCCTGATTCGATTGGGATGACCTCGTATCGGTGTTATTACATGCCGGATCGGGACTTGCACCTGCTATATCGGGGATGGTAAATTGACTCGCACAAAAAATTCTCTTAAGTTCCAGTTTCTGATGATGATTTCCCCCGTACCCTCTCATCTGACTCTTTCTTGTCCTCAATTCTACCATAACCTAAGAACACGAAGCTAAGTCATCCCTCTCTATCTCTCCATGCCATAATCAAGAGTTAACACCGAGTACTACATACACTGAGTCCAGCATACCCCGAGTACAGCATTCACTGAGTACTGCATTTACCACGTACTGCTTTCACCGCATACTGCATCATCCCAAGATCGACTGTCTCCTGCTCCCAGCCAGTCTCTCATCTCTCGGCAGACCACATATTGTACTCAATTCTGTACATTCGCACAATTACGAGTTAACCAATGAATAGAGTCTCTGCTCCTGTCACGCCTCCCTCCCGAACTTACCGCCTCCAGATTGACCACCTCTTAGTACTCCTCTAACCTCGCTTGATCACGGCCTCCTAGTGCATCTCCAAACTCCCTCGATCACGGCCTCCAAGTGCATCTCCAAACTCGCTCGATCACGGCCTCCAAGTGCATCTCCAAAGTCGCTAGATCATGGCCTCCAATTGCATCTCCAAACTCGCTCGATCACAGCCTCCAAGTGCATCTCCAGAGTCGCTCCATCACGGCCTTGAATTGAATCTCCAAACTCGCTCGATCACAGCCTCCAGGTGCATCTCCAAAGTAGGTCGATCACGGCCTCCAATTGAATTTCCAAACTCGCTTGATCATGGGCTCCAAGTGCATCTCCAAACTCGCTCGATGGCGGCCTCCAAGTGCATCTCCAAAGTCGCTCGATCACGGCATCCAATTGCATCTCCAAACTCGCTTGATCGCGGCCTCTAAGTGCATCTCCAGAGTCGCTCAATCACGGCTTCCAATTGCATCTCCAAACTCGCTCAATCGCGGCCTCCAGGTGCATCTCCAAAGTTGCTCAATCACGGCTTCCAATTGCATCTCCAAACTCGCTCAATTGCGGCCTCCAACGGCATCTCCCAAGTCGCTTGATTACGGCTTCCAATTGCATCTCCAAACTCGCTCAATCGCGGCCTCCAAGTGCATCTCCAACATCGCTCAATCACAGCCTCCAAGTGCATATCCAAAGTCGCTCAATCATGGCCTCAGAGTGTATCCCCGAGTTCACTCGATCGTCATTTTCAGGCACACCTCGAAGCTGGGCAAGATAGAGTGTGTATTTCTTATAATGAGATGATGTCTATCTACCCCGGGGTCTCCGAAATATATACTGCCTGTCGCTGAGTCCATCTCCGTTATTCCTGTATCTCCGAATGTATATATATAGAGACACTTAGATAATACATGCTATATTATGATGTAGCGAATCTTGTGACGGTAAGAAAGATCAGTATGATCGATGAAATGCCTTGGGGTTATGGAACCCTAAGAACCACTGGTGTGAGAATACGGCACCAAGTCTCCCGCAGACCTGCGCAGAGGTCTCCGCAGCTCCAAAATTTGACTATCCTAATAGCCAAATCTCGTAGCATCCTGAAAGCACCTCCATCACTGCAGGTGCTTTCAGGAGCACATGAGAATGGTCTTGCACAGTCTGAGAGGATTTTGCAAAGCTCCAGGGGGGGCTGGGAGCATCGGGAAGTACTTAGAAGCACTGGCGAGGGCTACCGGAGTGTCTGAGAGGGTTGTGTATGGCTTCCGGACTGAATTCCATCTTGCTGATGAAGACAAAAGTCAAAGCTGTTTCAAAGTCGTAACTTGCTTTGCTATACAAGAGAACGAGTAAAGAGAGAAGAAAAGGAAACCCTCAAACGTCAACCACCCTCTCTTTATATACAGTTCGTCTGTCACCCTCGAATCATTCTTCATGCTTCGATGTACCATCCCAATCTCATCCCATGATCTTACAAACAATCAACTGAACTCCTTATTACTACAACCACTCCATGTCGTCCGACATCGCAACACCTCAGTCCAGTTCCTTATCATACTATATTATACCGCCACCATTTTACCGCTTCCTCTGCATCTCCTAACGTCTCCACCTTTCCGTAATACAATTCCTCCAACCCCCTCTCTGCTTATCCGCTAATCTCCCAAATCCCTCCATACTTCCTTAGCGCCGTGACAGTATCCCCCTCTTTTAGCTTCGAGGGTCTCCGAGAACATCTTCCAATGGTCCCGGTTTCATAGGATATTGTCGATTGAATTCTTTCACAGCTTGTATCCCATCAACAAACTTCGCAGGCTCCCACGTAAGGGAATCATAGCCCGTCCACCAAATCAAATACTGTAACTGATTCAGATACACCCGACTATCCTCAACACTGGATACCTGATACTCTTCTTCACCATCCGCCTCAACGGATGGGGGCGGTTCCACAACCTGCCCTACCACAGGATCTTCCACAACTACATCAAGCAGTGAGACAGGCTGTACTCGATGAATTCGTATTGACGCAGGCAATTCCAATTCATATGCATAAGGAGTCACTCGCCTGCGTACTCGAAAGGGTCCTAGACTTTTCCAATCCAATTTCCGAGTCGGACGAACAGTTCATATATTCCGAGCATCCAGCCAAACCTTGGATCCAACTTGTATATTCGGTGCCAGTACGCGTTCTCGATTTGCACCTTCTTCCTGTAGCACCTGGCTCCGTTTCATTTCCACTCGCAAGTGCTCATGAACTTGAACTTGATCAGCATCCAGGCATCACTGATCACGCTCCTGTGTCGGTTCTCCTGCGAATGTCATCCGTGGATCCGTTCCTTGAACTGCCAAGAACGGAGTAGTCTTTGTTGATTCAGATATACTGATGCAAAATCATCCAAAGCTTCTCTAATAACACTATTAATATAGCCCTGGAAGTCCGCTGGGGCATTCGTTGTCCCAAATTGCATTACTGTAGGTTCGTATAATCCATATCACGTCCAGAAGGCTAACTTAGGTTCATCCCCGTTCCTCACTCGAAGGAGGTTATAAGCCCCTCGGACATCCACTTTTGTATACATTGTAGCTCCCCCTAAAAGATTTAACGTCTCTTTTATTAACGGAAGGGGGTACCAATTTTCTATCGTCTTCCTATTAATATCCCTATAACCGATACAGAATCGTAACCCTCCACCGGGTTTCTTTGCAAATGGAACTGGTCCTGCAAACGGTGAAGATGATTGGCAAATAAACCCTTTGGATATATTATCTTCCAACCATTCTTTCAAAACCACCAATTCGGCCCTTGACATGGAGTACAATGGTCCCCATGTTGGTGTTTCTCCATCCTTCAGGCGTACCTCATAATCAATACCCGGTCGATGCGGTGGTAGCCGATCTGCCAATACCTTACTAAACAATGGAAGACAGTCGTGATACTGTTTCGGAACAACCTCCTCTAGGGGACGTTCCTTTAAATCGTTTACCTCAATGGCCTTATTAATATCATATAAGGATGCTTTAAATATCGTAAGTTTCCCTTTTTTAATTGTACAGAAAAACGAAGATCCATTTAGCATTACAATATTTTCTCGAAATGGCCTTGAAGGTAGTGTTAGCAACGGCTCCGGGTAACCCGCCAGCGGTCCGGTTTGTGGCCGGCAGTTCGGTTCGGGTCGGTTCGAAACCCGGCCAAAAACCCAAATTGCTTTGTCTTGGCAGGGTTGTTACCCGGACCGGACATAAACCCGCGGCTTTTTGGCTGGGTTGTATCCGGACTGCGGTTCCATATTACGGTTCATGCAACTTTCGCTCCAATTAAGTATTTGAGTTCTGATCGTATCATGACATGATCAGTATGTAGATTATGCAGCACTAGTATCTCTTTCACCTCCCACTTGCAGATTTGCGATCCGACTGATATTCATTGAGTAGCTGTGAAATAAAGGCTCATTTTACGCGAAATTAGCGGGTTTTCGATAGCGACTCAACGAATATTCGTCGAATCACAAATCTGACAGCGGGAGGCGAAAGAGCGGCCAGAACTGCACAATCTACGTACTGTTCATGTCATGATACGATCAGGACTCAAATACTTAATTGGAGCGAGATATCTGGGCTTGCAAAGGCCGGGTTTTGAGGTGGAAACCGGCGCAAATGCCAACGGTCCGGGTTTTTCATGGGGTAAAACCGTTGCCTCGATTCAGTTCCGGTTCCAATCCTAACCCGGAACCGTTCTAGCGGGTTGGAACCATTGCTAACACTACTTGGAGGTCGAATCTGTGGTTCAATTATATCTTTGACCTGATATACAGGTTCTGGGGGTTCCTCCGTTACTCCTTGTACAGTTACTGGTGGTTCGTAGCAATGTGTGGTGCAATATTGTGATCAAAAAGTAACGGTATTAGACGCAAAACGTACTGCTACATGATGTAACCATAACCAGGGAATTCCTAGGACGATTGGATAGTGTCCTAACTTCGTAACAAACATTGGTAATTGTTCCCCATGGTCTTGTATCTTCATATCCATTTTGGCAACATACGTAATGTCCCCAGACTCAATGGGTCTTCCGTCGATTACTTTGACCTGTCTTTTTTCTTTAAGTTCCTGAAGGGGTATCCGATGATGGCGAGCGAAGTCTTGATCCATAAATGCAATGCCTGTAGCTCCGCAATCAATCAGGGTATGTGTAGGTATCTCTTGGTTATTCATGGTCAATGTGCAGGTTACAAATAAATGTTTCTCTTCCATTGATCCTTCCAATACCTCCACCTTGCTAACTGATAATCGCGAAATTCCAAAACATTTTAAAGCATTCAAAGCAAAACTTTTCCCGTCAACCAATGCGCCATCCTGCTTAGGTTCACCTAATCGTTTCCCGATTCCTCAAAACCTTCCTTGGTTCCTACTTCCTTAATCTGTGCTCCAGCTGCCTTGAACGTCTGAGCCTTCTTCCTCGCCGTGCATTCTGCCGCTCTGTGGTTAAACCCACCACAATATAAACACCTTCCATCCGCAAACCTCTTTGCTCGTTCCTCCGCTGAAATCCTTCTTCTGCCTGCACTGAGATCCACAGGCGCAGGTCCAGTATATCCGACAACCGTCCCGGCCAGCACTACTTCCAGTACCCTCAGGGATGAAGGAGGCCTGGGGGAACCGGAACCTGTCCCGCCGCCTTTATTCTGTGCGGCCTTTTCCGCTCGTCGTTGGCGGATCTGGTTGCCCCGTTTCTGGCAGACTGTCACAAACGCGGGAAGTTCCTCGGGCATATCGCTATAGGTGAAGGAGTCCTTCATTTCTTTGGACAACCCCATCCTCAAAGCATTTCGTACGGCCGATGGATTCCAATCCAAGTCGGCAGCAATAACTTGAAACTAAGCATAGTACTGAGAGAACTCGTTGTTCTTTTGTTTAATCTCTCGCATTTTCCGTTCGGCGGTGGCTACTCGGTCGGGGTCCCCAAAAGCTGCTTCCAGGAGTTGTATAAAAGCTGGTAGGTCTTCCAGCCCTATCGTTCCGTCCTCCCGGACATGTGGTAAGATCTGGCCTAAGGCTACTCCTCTCAGTTGGTTGAATGCATACCGCATCTTCGACTGCTCGTTGGGAAAGCTGGCGGGCTTGTGTCGTATGACCATCTGGACTTGAGCAATCCAGCCTCTCAACTGAGTTCAATCCGACCCTGAAAAGTCTGGGGAGTCGGGAAATTTCTGGCCTCTGTCCTCTGGAGCTTGGGGAGCAGCCGGGTTCGCTCTGGCTGCCAACGTTAAGGCATTTGCTAACTGCATTCTCACACTGTGGGCTTCCTTTCAAGATTGGTGTGCGTTCTGTGTCATATCTGGCAGTTCTTGTCGAAGGTCTTCGTTTGTTCCTAGTGCCGCGGGTCTCCGTCTGGCTTCGTCCCTCTGGTCCATCAGAATCTGTATCCGCCGTTTGAGCTCGGTGTGGTCGCACTGTGGCGGCAGGAATTGCTTCGTCTGCAGGTCTGTGATCTGTGGTTGTAGATTAATGATTTGTTGTGGGTGCTTGCACACCCTCTGTACTTCCCGGATTGGCTCTGAGTACTGTGGCACCTGCATCAATACCTCCTGTGTCTGTCTGAATGCCTCCTTCAACTCCTCGAATCCTACGGCATCCCTTTGAAGATCAATGAGGGCCATGATGGTCCCTTGGTCCTCGATGGACACCAGTGCCGCTCGGGGTTCCGTTGATCCTGACATGGCAGCGGATCAGGCACATCTAGCAATGCCAATTATACGCATCGAGTTCTGAAGGAGTTGGAGTCGGAGGTACTACCACAATCAGCGGAATCCCTAAAGACTTAGCTGTTGATGCTGCTACTCCTGTGTGTCCGACAGTTGAGTGGGTTCCCGTGCAATTATGTCATTCGCAGTCACAAGGTTCTTCAGGGTCACAAGGAAACCAGGAGTGTGCTCTGGAGTATCTAGTCCAGTGTGGTCCAAACACAGGATTGTTAATATTGAGCCCGCCGCCTTCTCTCGCTGCGTCTGTCCAATATGTATTCCAACGGGAGGGGACAGTCAATTGTTCCCAAAAATAAGCTTCGAGGGGCTCTTCCTCGAACGTCGCTGTAAGTATAGTTTTGATGCTGTCGAATGCGTTCAATGGTTCGGGTTCAAAAACAAGACTAGAAACCCCAGTGAGATCAAACTAATTTGTTCGTGAAGTGCAGTTACTGTCGTACTTGTGCATTCGAATAAGGTGATCTGTGGGGGTACTGACGGATATTAAATCCGGTAAGTCGTAACAGCTCGTCGACGCAATCATTGCAAACGTGTATCCAATGATGATTTGGTGTTGTATGATACCATAACATCGAGAGCGAAACCATCAAGCAACAGCCAACTCTCACACTGTTTATGGAGCTTTGGGATTTTTGATGATTCTCATTGGTACAAGACGAAAAACAGTGTAGGCTGGCAAATTGCAATGAATGCGAGAATTGGATTCATACTTCAAGTAACTGCAACACCGGGATTCCATTCGCTGTATGACTGGTGTTTTCGGACGATGTGACTGTTTTCAGATGTGCCTGAAGATCCAGAGGATGAGACTGTGATGGAAAAGCACAGCACAGAGGCACCGTATTCTGCTTTGAAGCGTTCGATGCATGCCATCCGGACTGAAGACGAGGATGCTCGACAGGTTGCGGCACACCGGATGATCGACATTGCAAAGCCCTGAACAATAAGGAGGTGGTCAGAATTGAAACTCGCGAATGGGAAACCACTTGTTCAAATCCCAAAGAAGAATGCACACCTTGTTGATCCCGAATGGACTGAGGAAGAGCAAGCTGAATGAAAGACCAATGTGGAAAGATACACTTCCCAAGGTGCTTCAGGAGTGTGGAGGGTACATAGATGGTGGCTGGCATGCTTCTCATTGGTATTGGGAGACACCGAAGATTGGAATGACGTTTCAGGACATTGGAACAATAAATAGCCACTCGATACTTGGGTGGATTCCCTGATGTTCCGATGGCTGAGAGACATATTTCTGCCAATGCTTGTCAATACAGCTGCGGAGTATCCCGAACCTGATGAAGACGAAGTATCAAATGAGGCGCTCCTGCATCAACCTGAAACTAATTCAAGCGCCTTGCCTCGTGCACCTCCTCCTTGAAAGGTGGTGCTATTTTGTCCTCTGCCAGGTCAAGTTCGTCATTTGAAGTGGTGGCTCACAAAGTTTTTTGGGGATTATCTGGATATTTTCTACATGTATGCGGAAATGGGCAATGATGAGCGCACAGAAATGCAGCTCAAATTCGAAGATTTGCCAAATCCCTCTGTGTTTGTAACTACACCCAAAGTGAGTGGGATGGGCCTAAATCTCACAGCAGCAAACCATGCGGTAATATCTCAGAAGTTCTGGGTATTGAATATGCAGTGCCAGGCCTTAGCACGGGTTGTTTGATTCGGGCAAAACAGAGTCCCACATACTTGGGTATTGAACAAGGGACCCAGTGGTTATGATAACAGTGCAAGTGATCTCCACCAGCTCTCTGGAGTGGCACAAATGAAAGTCCTGCATAGCCTGATGAGCTGACCAAACATCACGACTTCGATGTTATACTGCAATCTGGAGTGTCGGGAGGAGCATACAAGCAGCTTAGGGAGTATGGAGACGTCGTGCTGTCAGATGGTGAGAATGAATGGTACTTATTAGGGCAGTGTGATCAAGGTACGTCTGTTTAAACATTCAACCAATACAATCACGTCAACTGATGCAAAATAGTCAAATGGTATGGAGAATAAGGCTTTGGGGCAGAGTCCAGGAGTATTGGTTAGAGTTCAATTGCATTTTGTGTGAGATGATTATTGTAATGAATATGAAATGATGTCAATGATCAACAGGTATCTGGTGAACTGAACCATTGCCTCATTTGGACGATCCAATATGCGATGAAAGCCAGGTGCGCCAGTTTGATAACCGACGAGATCAAATTCCGCGGTGCCATATATTTCTCTTTGGGAGAATCTGTCGAAGCTGCTGTCACTGCTTATCATATATTGTTCGTGTTATATTGCATCAGCAAAATGTAAAATGCTTCGGAAGTCATAACTCATCGACTCAGCTTTTCTGAATAGCTACAACAATCCTTGCAGAAGCTTCCAGAAGCTCCCGAAGCGGCTGAATGCAAAACGATGTGCTTCTCAGGGACTCTGAGAGTACTTTCAGGTGCTCCTCAATGCTTCTTGAAGCTGCAGAACAGAATACAAGAATATTCTAAAGAGTATGAAGTCGTCTTCAGAATGCTATAAAATCATGCCTTTAAGTTGGTAAAATGTCGGAGCTGCTGGGACAACAGACACTCGTCTCCAAGACGATTCCGGTGCACCTAGAGCCAGACTCTCCAGGAGTGATAATAGATAATGTCTATATCGAATAGTGTAATTCGATAAACTATCTCACAGCTATACACCTGAATCAGGCATTCAAATCTAATTAATTTACAGTCCAGTAGGTATCTAAATCAACATGATTATTTACAAGCCATACGCTATCAATGCCGCCCGATGCAGCATTCTCCCGCACCGAATGCGCCGGCCCAACTATTGCTCCAACGGGTACAATATGCATCTTATTCGTTTGTTTGACAATCCAGATGAACCCGTCAATACAATCAGCCCAACCATGAAGTTCTTTGTACTTTGTTGGAATCACCACCGCATATTCTTAAGCTTGAGGACAGATATACCCATTGCTGAGTATTCCCGCACCTCTTCAAAAAGGTAGATATTGCTTTCCCAGCGGGCAGGCGCTCCTGAAATTGGAGGATCTGATTTGGTGGAGTCCAGCTGAACTATAATACAGGAGAAGAAAGAATTCGTCCTTGGAAGGTGTTATCGAGGTCATTCTCTTCACTTTGTGTATACTGGACCCAGATGTTATGAGCTTCAGGCATGATCCCTTGGTTGGCATTAGTATATTCTACCTTGCAATCAAGTCCCAGACGCTCAACAGAAGTCGGGTTGTAAAATGGTTGATGGTAATAAAACAACCCATTCTGGAGTTTAATAAAGATACTGTCTATGAGTACATTCTGATCATATCCAAGCACGAGCCCACTAACTTCATGTCCCCAGTCCTCTTCAATATGTGCGCAGAATAGCTGTCCAAAGTTGGGAATTCCGAAATCTTCTGATGCATCTCTGAGTGAGGTTAATTTGATACTTCTGCACACTCTGCGGACATGTGTTTCTCTCAAATGATATAGCTGCTGTGATACAGGGCGGATAATGGGCTCATCCTGAAAGGTTTTGAGACGTAACAGATGGGCTGTGCATGTACTTCGCCATTTATCGGTAGCGGCCAGTAGGTTGAAAACTTTTGCGAAGTCAATATTGTACCAGTCATCGAGTGCAAGATGAGACAGTGTCTCCTCCATATAGTCAAGACTGGTACACCGGTCATTGTGCTTGAGCATCTGTCGGATGTAATTGACTTTGTTGTTAGTTCGATATGTCTCTTTCATATTGGCGATACGTAGCCGTTTAGAAATATCAGTGGTAAAATTGTCACCAGCATGCATTTGCCGAATTGAATCTGATATATGGCTCCCAAGATGCATCTTTGGATATCCGAAATGTATCACATGCTGTTCAGTAGTTCTCCGGAGCGCCTGAATCCTGATTGTCTCCCACCAAGCTTCAAACTCGATCAAGCAGATGGAGATTTCCGTCTTGAACCGCTTCTGTTCATTCGAGGTGATGCCATAAATCTCTCTCTCCAGCTGGTTAGTGACCCGCTCCGGATCAGCCAAGCTCCAGGTTGTGGCTTCTGACTCAGCATCGGATAGGCGGACCTGGAATGGCAGTCGCTTGTCGGCAGTCATGTTTGCTGCCCAGTAAGCCTCGTCTTCCACGGCAGTTTTCATTAGGGCAAGATTTTTGGCGAATTTGCTTCTGGGACCAGTTGCCTTGGTCCCGACTTCCTGCAATAGTTGTCGCTCATGACATTAGAATAATTCATCGAAAAGCTTGTGTTTAGCAGGTGTCACTTGATGGATTTCATGCTCCAATCGCTCGATTGCCTTCTGATAGTCAGCATCTGACCAAGTAGTTGCCGCTTGTCGGGCTCTGTTCAGGTGCACCTGAAATTGCCAAAGTTTTGTTGTGGAAACCTTTTCAGCCCCATACACAAGGGCCTCCATTGCAGCACGAATTTTATGGATCTTCTGTTCGCATAACTGATGGGATTCTGTTGCCAACAGGTTATCCACTTTGGCCTTTACAGACTTCGACATTTTCTGTTCTCGAAAAATACCCTTCTTCTGGTAAAATCGCTTGAGTGCATCGTCTAGTGCTTTGCGGGATAGATCCGAGTGATTTTGTTGGCTAACTAGTAGAGAGAATTCACATGATGCGCGCACTGCTCCCATCACCATTTCATCGGAGGCTTTTTCCGCCTCAGTTTTCCTGTCATCTTTGGAGCAGTCAAGAATTGGAGTGCAATTCACTGCCATTGTTCTGATCATTCCACAGATTTCTTTACCTTGCCAGGTGCCGCTTTTCAATGAATCGAAGGGTTTAGTGAAGTGCTGGTGGCCGGAATATTGTGGCACCGATGTGAATCGATTGTCAAATTGATCCTTGACATTTCTAGCTTTCAGGTCTTTGAGCAGCCAGTGCAATAAGTCTTTAACTAAACCCAGGAGCAGCTGATGCAATTCATCAGGCTGCCAAAGCCAATAGACATTGCAGAGAGGGTATTGCCAGAACTGGTTGCAGATTGGGTGGATACCGAGAGTGTGCAGAGCATCAAGATGATTGTCCTCCAGCAGCTCCGAGCAAATATGCTGGTCTCTTGAGTTATCGAGTGGTCAAAAAGATGAATGCCCCATCGGCGCACCTTTAGGAATTTTACACATCGGGCATGAGCCATATGAGACTTGATCAATCATAACTTGTTCCGGATAATCCCCGACCCAGGCAGCCAACAGAGGGTAACATTGTCACTGGAATCCATCAGCACAATCCCATTTCAAGCCAGGGCCAGTGATGTCAAGATGTCCAAGTTAAGACAGCACAGTTCCAACCGCAGGATGCCATGCTTCGTCAATGTTTTTGGCACCATTCGGGGGACAGGGGATCAGCCCGACAAGAATCTAGGCGCGCTTTTTAGGTGTCCGGCAAATATCTTTTTAAATATTGCCAATGGTGAGATACAGCGGCCAGGCATGCTGATCGCCCAAAAAAATGGTCAACTGAGTCTGGTCGGATGCACATATGACTGGCACAATTGTCGCTCCGGTAGGAAGTTGATCCTGTGTATCCCACCACCAATCGCCCATGTTCATCTCGCTGTAGATTCAACGCCCGTCAAAGTCAGCGAGGGGCACAGGTTCGAAATTGAGGTGCGCCTGAAATGGGAGATGTACCAAAAGGAACTGGATACATTTGAAAATATCCCTGTAGTATAATGTTCTGAAGATATGTAAATCATCTTCAATTCAACTATCATCGCCTAGCCCGAAATCGACTACTTAGAGGAGCTTTCATAGGGCACCTGCTGATTGGGATGATTCGATTTTGTAGTTGTCCAGTCCATGCCTGAGATGTTGATCAATCCAGGTTTGAGTTTGCTGGCTAAACGACTGAGCCTGTTGAAAGTCGTGTGCAGACTGAAATGGATGCCATGGATTCCATTGTTCTGAGTACTTGCGATGCTTGTTGTACATTCCAGTTGATTTGCCATATTCTTTCCCTCCAGCATTTTCCACTCCAACTACCTGTCTATGAGCCTTTGTCTTGGTTGGATCAGGGGTACAGGTAAGATGAGGCTGCTGAGAGTCTATAGATTCTTCATTGGAAGTATCTTCAGGTGGTGGTGCACCTGGTACATTGTCTATGAGTAGATCATTAATTGACAGCTTGTCGATGGCCATTCAGCTGCACCTACTGTAGTGAAACCATGATGGCTCAGGGTGATCCCAGCCAGCTGGTGGTAGAATTCCGTTGGGTAATAGCCCTTCATTCATCGATAGTGGGTGATATTGTTGATAGTGAGCTTCCAGTCGGTTCTCGTTGCATAATTTCTTTTTGCAGGAAAAGCATTTAACATATTTCCGGCAAGTGTTGACCACCTTTGAGAAACGCTCAGTATTCTGACGAATCTCGATGATTCTTTAGGGAGTATGGTTTGTTACTGGATTTGAGCCTCAATGATATTTGTTTGAAAGCGAGCTAACTCTAACTCAGGTTAGCGTATCACCTGAGAAGCCGCATCACACCCCACCAAATGTAGCGGAGGGGTAAAACAATGTCACCTCAGGAACAGTTTTCTTAACAAACTAGCATTAGGTGCTACTACGATCGGCCTTATCATGTACTACGTCATTGCGGCATTGTGCAGATCATGTCTACGGTCAAGCCTCAAGCAGCAGATAACATCAGCTTAATACAATGAATAGGTAAGTGGCCTAGCTGGCTGTATGCCCGCAAATCGAGAACTTGGTAGGCTGGTAGGATGGTTTTGTCAGTAACGATTCTTGACCAGTAGGTGGATCCTGAGGAGAAAACGAGGTTTGCACAAGGAGCTCAAAAGGAAACAATCACTGTTGTTGCTCGACTAACAGGCCTCATATTGAATGAAATAGTAGGTAGTACACACACATTTTGAGTATAAAATGCCTAGTCGTGCTAACCTTCCAACCGGATATAGTTCTTGTTAGGTTCCTGGAGATATCATGTCATATCCCATCTATGACCTTTACAGTCATGAACTGAACAAAGGTGAGCTTCTATCCATGATCCTAGTATATGAATTCGAGCATACAACAAAGAAAGACAGGATGTGTGTGATTATGATTTCTTTTTCTCAGCCGGGTTTCATGGGATCAAAGGTGCAGTGAAACACCACAGTCCGTGACAAAGAAGATGGATATAAGAGGCCTTCATTCCGCCAAAGGTCACTGCTACCTCCAATACTCTCAACAATACTCCGCTTCATTCGAAATCACAAATTGAATTGATTATTTGATTACCACCATCTTGTGTTCACATATGATGTCGACGAACGGATCTCCGCCAACGACAACCAATATGGCTCCAGCCTGAGAGCTGTTTGGCTCACAACAACGCCCAGAGGACAATGTGGGAGCATCCGATAATAATGCGGGAAATACACCAAGCAAAGACACACAATTTGGGCAACCCGCGAATCAATTTCATCTACCACCACCATCAGGGTATAGTTACCTGCCTTCGCAGGCACCATTTCCAGGCGCTCCCCAGTTCTACCACCCTGTACCATTCAACATGACACGAAGCTCACAACCAAGCTCCGTGGCAACCCAAGCATATCCGATTAATGGGCCGTTGTGGCAAGGATAAAATTTCGCCCAAGGATGATATGGAGGACCTCAAATCTTCCCCCCCCCCTCAGCAAGTCACAGGACAGGTGCCGTCATCTCCAGACACACCTCGAGTGCCTCCAGCACCGCCTTGAAATAATCCAGTCATTCAGCTGACCTCTTCCGCCTCCACTCCATACGGACAACTTCCCGGCGCATCTTGAAGACCCCCCATTAGTCTTCCAACGAAATGATTTCAGCCGGCAGCGGAACTGCGCAGGACAGATGTTGCAGGGATTGCGGACTTGCCCCCATTACCAGAGATTACTTTGGACTAATTCGATGCAGATTATGAGAGCGATGATTTGTCGGACATGGGCAGGGCTGAAGGCAAAGCCCCAATCAGCTTGAAGCAAACGGAATTCTCCTTCAAGCAATTTGCCAAAAGGATGGGGCAGCCTAACTGTAGTACGTTCAACAAGTGGGAGAAAGCATGGGTGGAGATGTTTTTGAAGAAATGTGCAAGTGACGTTCGAGAGGCCAGGAAGAAGGGGAGGTGAGGCAACAAGCGACTGGTGACAGATTTGGCAGAGCGCATGGGCGAAAAAGCGTGAGGTAACCATCCAGAGTTGGCAAATACAACTTTCATGGTTGTGATTCATCGAGTGCCAAACGGTGACAATGACCAGACATCCAGCATGCAACTCCAAGCTTTGTACACAGATCTGAGGCATTGGGAGGAGCTGATTGATTTCATCGAAAAAAATTGTAGCCCGAAAGAACCATACTGTCTGACTGCGTTATACAAATGCAACTTGACGCAGGAAGAATTGAACGAAGAGTATATGGAATTATACGCACCCAGGCAAATGATGAATGACCCTCTATGTGGTCAGATATCATACAACAGTTCCCTTTCAAATGCCTTCAAGTTGAAACTGGGACACAATGTGAACCTATTTTTGGTAGAAATGAAGACAGCGACAGGGAAGAAGATTACAGAGCACGTAATGAGACCGGCGAAGGTAATCCCCGCTAGCCTGTTTAAGGAAAGTTATGCCCACTGCTAATCAGTATACTTAGACTTCGGAGGGATCTGATGAAAATGAAAGAGTGGTGGATGAGGAGGCAGGTGGGAATGAGATTGATAGTATTAATATAAGTTCTGATTGAGTGAATAGAATTGAGTATATATTATTGGGTCCAAATGCTTGTCTGTGAAATACCTAACATCGCCATGAATTCCAGGAGCACCGGAGTATGAGCCCATCGGCCCAGCTTATCTCGGAGCAACTGAAACAGATCATTGAGAACGAAAAGAATACTGACCAAGGAGCAAGAGACATTCAGGAGCAAGTGGAGGATGGCGAGCAGGTCCTCAATCCAGATAATTCCATTTCAGTATTGAGCACTATTCTCAACACTATCAACAACGAATTTGAACATGAGTGTCTTGATGAGGCGGTCAGGCTGCTGAATGCCCATCCTATTCGCCAATCAACAGAGGACCGTATTCCAGGCCACAAATATTCAATTCCAGGCATGTCTGGAACAATGTTTCTGCCGCACCAGGTTTGGGCCATCTGGTTCATCGTGCAGAGATGGGTTTGGGATGCTGACATGCCAGGAGCACTGGTGGCGGATGAAATGAGTCTTCGAAAGACTTTCACCTCGGTTGCAGCGGCTATGATTTGTGTTAGGGGTTCTCCCCAAACAGCGATAATGGTACTTTGCACTAGTCTTATGAATACATGTCACGGAGTTACTCTCGGTATAGTCACATGACATGCATAACACCTTTTCATGACGGGCAAAGTAGGCCAGTCCTATGACCTTTCGCAGGGTTACATAGGAGTCGCATGTTGATTGAATAAGTGACCAAGAATACTTAGCGGATTCACTTAAGATGATGCAACTATGTCGCCATCGCGGGAAAGCATGCTTTAGCCGTGCGCATAGTTTTCAACCACCTGCGCTATTCCTGATACTAGCGGGACATGTCTTGTGAGACACAACAGTCGATAGTAAATATGCAAGAACGTGGGATCTCCAACTTATTGCCTCAGGCGATAAGAATCATCGGGGCACTCCCCGGCCAAAGAGAACAGTCTCGGCCTAAGCATGACATGACTGAGGGAATTATGACGTCGGCTGAAGATATGAGGCCGGAAGCAACCCTGCTCATTGGCGTGAGTTAGCATGCATTGCAACGTCAGCTTCATATTCAATACAAGATAACGCGTCAGGTTCTACGTTCGCATAGTATCGGTTGGTTGCCGACTTAATCTATGACGCAAGCCAAATAGCCTTAAGGTGAGGCATTAATTTGCGATAAAGCACTGCGGACCAAGATCGGGAGATGTTCCAACTATTGATGCAAACGGATTGCAAGATGTCTAGGTTCAAGTTTCATCTGACACACTGCATAACGCGTAGTTTACGAAAGGGATGGCCTGATTCTTATCGGGAGCGATAAAGCTTTACTACCTCATTTACGTAACACGTATCTGTTATCAGTGGAGTCATAGTGTCGAAGTATGGGCATACAAACCCTCGAAGACGACTATAAAAGAGATGGCATTGCTCCAGCAATGAGAAGAACAAGCTCAAGCAGCGATCCACAGTCAACAATCAGAACACCAAAGACGATCTTAAAATATTATTAAGAATTCTATCTATTATAAAACCATTGCTTCCCTCATACACTTGCATGATCAGGCAACTTATGTCTGGGAAACAATTGACACAATCCGAATACGCTCTCCAGAACGCTGTCGGGTTATTCGGCGATTTGCTTTAACAGTTGGATGAAGCACATTTAACCCACACTTACCAAGTGGTATTCCATTTTTGTCAACTCGAGAATATCGACTACCTGGTGTTGAGGTACTTGAACACCGGCGCATTATCATTCGAGGAGTGGGCAGAAGAGTGGTTGCACGAAGGGGAAGTTTAATCTTCCTATATATCGTCGACGGGAATTGGAGATGATTTGATTTAGGTCGCTCTTGGACAAGTGATTCAAGAGGTTGAGTCTTGGGACAAGACGAGGAGAAACGAGTAAATAGATAGGCGGTTGTACTGAAGTCAATAAATGTTGTATTAATTATTGGAATTAAGCACCCCCGTAACAATTTGCAAATTGGTGACCGAGAAAATTGTAATGGGGTTGCCACTGTCCATTTCATGGGGGAGTACCATGAAAGAGTGGGTGATTTTGGCGCACAACGACTTTCGCAGCATTGTAGGTGAAGAACAGGAGTGGTATTCGCTCCCGAAATTGAATTCTGTGCCTCGCCGTATGTTGGAGAAACAGGCAACACTATCTCACGGGGATCCACCACTTATAACGGCCCATGAACCACTCTTGGTTGTCCCAATGCCCGGAGTGGCAGAGACTTTCAAGACTGTCATCGATGAGATGCCACATGGAACCGATTTCAAACTTGTCAACTTGTTGCTGGCCGAAAAAGCAAATTTTACCCACAAGAATCTGAACACTAGTTTTGATGAGCCGGAGATCCAATGGAATATCCACCTTGTGTCGTATGATACTTTAACATCCAGAGCGAAACCATCAAGCAATGGCCGGCTCTCAAACTGTTCGTGGAGTTTTGGGATATTTCATGAGTCTCATCGGTACAAGATGAAAAATAGCGTGGGCTGGAGAATTGAGACGAATGCGAGAATTGGATTCAAGCTTCAACCCACTGCAACGCCGGGATTCCATTCACTCTATGACTGGTGTTATCAGATGATGTGGCTGTTTTCAGGTGCGCCTGAAGATCCAGAGGATGAAACTGTTATGGAAAAGCATGGCGCCGATACACTGTATTCTACTGTGAAGAGTTTGATGCACGCCATCCACACTGCAGATGAAGAGGGTCAACAGCATGCAGCTCACCGGATGATACAGATTGCGAAGCCCTGGATGATCAGGAGGTGGTCAGACTCGAAACTAGCGAATGGGAAACCACTGGTTTGGATACCAAAGGAGAATGCACACCTTGTTGATCTCAAATGGACTGAGGATGACCAAGCAAAATTAAAGACTCTTGTCAACAGATACACTACACGGCATGCTTCAGGAGTATGAAGGGTACATTGATGGCGGCTGGCATGCTTCTCATTAGTATTGGGAGACACCGAGGACCGGAATGACATTTCAGGACAATGGTACGACGAATGGCCACTCGATACTTGGGTGGATTCTCTGCTTTTCCGATGGCTGAGAGACATATTTCTGCCAATGCTTGTCAAGGAACCTGCGGAGTATCCCGAACCTGACAAAGATGAAGCAATAAATGAGGCGCTTCTGCACGAGCCTGAAAGTAATAAAAGCCCCTTGCCTCCTACACCTCCACCTCAAAAGGCAGTGCTATTTTGTCCTCTGCCAGACCACATTCGTCATTTGAAGTGGTGGCTCACAAAGTTTTTGGCGGATAATTTAAATATTTTCTACATGTATGCGGAAATGGGCAACGATAAGTGCACAGAAATGCAGCTCAAATTCCAAGATTCACCAAATCTCTCTGTGTTCGTAACTACACCCAAAGTGGGTGGGACAGGCCTCAATCTCACAGCAGCAAACCATGCGGTAATAACTCAGAAGTTCTGGGTATTGAATAAGCAGCGGCAGGCATTTGCCCGGGTTGTCCGGCTGGGGCACAACAGAGTTCCACACACATGGCTATTGAATACTGGACCCAATGGTTATGATAACAGAGCGAGTGATCTCTACCAGCTCTCTGGGTTGGCTCAAATGAGAGTCCTGCATGGTCTGATGAACCGACCGAACATCACGACGACGATGATATACCGAATTCTGGAGTGTCGGCAGAACTATACAAAGCACCTTACGGAGCATGGAGATTTTGTGCCGCCAGATGGTGAGGATGAACGATAACTATCAGGGCAGTGAAATCAAGGTACGCCTCTTTAATCATTCAACCAACACAATCTCACCAACTGATGCAAAATAGTCAACTGGTAGGGAGAATAAGGCACAATTGCGGATTCCAGGAGTATTGGTTAGAGTTAAATTCCATTTCGTATTAGTTGATTATTGTGATGAATATGAGATGATGTCACTGGTAAACAAATATCTGGTGAACTGAATCATAGCCTCATTTGGATGAACCAATATGTGATGAAAACCAGGTGCGCCAGTATAATGGAGAACTCTGTCGAAGCTGCAGTCACTATGCATCTTCATGCCATATTGTCCGTGTGGAATTGTGATACCGAAATCTGCAAACGTGATTTGTGTTTTCAGGTGCGCCTGAACCTCCAAGTCTGATTCCAATTATTAGTTGCTTGTCTATTTCAGGTGCACCGGATACTAGAGTCACAAAAGAATTCGGGATATTCTCTGAATCAACAAGATTGAATCATTTACAGTTGATTGCACAAGAGAATCGCTGTCAACTTCTCAACTCTCCTGAGACTGATCCAGTATGGTATATTTCTCTAATCATCCAGGGATACAAAGACTGTCTAAGCAATATCCAGTTAATGTATCGTATCCTAAGACACGGCTCGCGTATTCCAGGCTTTTCCGAAGAATACAGCCATATATTTCTTCGCCCAGGAATGAAGTTCAGGCACACCTCAGATCCACTCTCCAGTCGAGTGTGACGGTCTCAGATTTGACACCGCACGCATATTCTATTCAAAGGCTAATTTCGACAATGCAGGCACTCAGTATTCACATATGATCCCACTCCAGGCACGCCTCGGAACCGTGAATACCCACATTGCATTACCTTTGAATCTGTCCCTGCCAGCAAACAGAGTGTCATCTTGTCCAACACACAACTTTTAGGTGCCGGCGCAGCTCATCCCGCTCGAACCCAGCTCAATATCTGAATCTATGCTTGATCGGTATGTGAAGGCTGCCGCTTAACTGCCATAACTGTCATCCTCCGTGTCAACCTATCCTTTGGAGGAAGGTGTCCACCACACGCTTACCGTAGATGCAGAGCCCTGGGGGATTAGTAAGCACACTTAATTGGATTATGACTCAGAAGTATGTTTGGACCTTACATTTCCAAGATCCTAAAATAGCTTCTGTCGTTCGGGCTCCATAATCGAGCTGCAGCTTGAGAGAGTGAACCTCAATTGACAACTTCTGCTCAGCGATTCTGCAGATGACCGGCAAATCACACTCACTTGTATACCACACTTCCTCGAATAAACTTAAATTCACGACGCTTCTAATGCAGACTTACCCACATTTTGACTAACCTATATGTTTGTGCCGCCAAACACCGTATCTTACAATAGATTATGTGAACCGATTTCCATCAAGAGAGCTCGAGGAGATAGAATCTCAATGCCAGTCTCTACTCAGTGGCTCAATCGGTGACCGGCAAGCTCCCACCCACCTCATATCTTGAACATCTGAAGTTCGTGACAAATCATGAACAGACAAGATCTAATTTCCACCATCGTCCAATCCCAAGAGTGCATGAAGAACAAATCGTGATGAAAGCTTGAGTTAAGAAAATGCAGTTTCTGAGAGTACAAGTAATTGTTAAAGTAAGGCGAGCCTACAATCCCAGTCATTACATTGGATCGAATTCTGTATGCTGACCCAATGCTCGCTGCACCTCAATTGGCCGGAACTGCATGCTGTTACTTCTCTTTCCACTGTCAGATGAAGCCTCATGACGCAATCATATTGTTTTTATGCACTGCTTTGAACCTCAATATTTATGTTAAGTCAACATTGTCGCATTGAGACTCATAATGAGTTTGTGATTAATGATGTGGTGTTTACAAGATATTATGCGCAACATCTTAATGTGAGTGACAATTAATGACCCATTCGCTAGCAATCTTGGCATTCACGACAACTGGAATTGATTAGATTACCCCTGAATCTTCATCGTACCTTTGCCATTCTTTCTCTCTGTTGAATCTCTCCTGTGTTAACTTAAATTATCTGTCTTCTCTTACACTGACTGCATACATAAGGTGATCCAGCAGACTTGGACCTCTGAAAGTGAAGTTCTGCACACAACATTGCCTAGTCGACCGCTAACTTTGCTGCAGAATCCTAAAACAACAGAATATCATGAAAATAGGTTGTCCATCCAATTGGTATACCGCATTCGGAGATTCATCTTTATCCACTATCTACAACAAACTCAGTTTAAATCCATGTTAAATGTAACTGTTGCCACTAACCAAGGTCCCAACTCTATCCTCCGTCCAAGTCCTGCAAGATTCATCAACACACCGACAATTCTGTGCCACACGGTCACCACTCATATGCTCAAACTAGAGGCATAATGAACTACCTTCGGTGGAGTCATATGCAGGGGCGATCATGATCAACCCATTTCTCAGTATTCCATATGTCCAGTCCTAAGATGTAGATAGCAATACAACTATGTTGATGTCTCGAGTTCTTCAGGTGCGTCTGGTTCAATTCCAGGTATGTTGGCTATAGCCAACCTCCAATTCTTGCATCAATAGCATCTGTGAATACAAGTGCTAACATTTGGGAATTGGGGGCATGAAGAATCCATCTAATCCGGTGCACCTGACACTTCCTAAATAACAACAAAGAACTAGCAGCAACAATATAAATATGAATCGCTGACATGTCTTCTGGACTCTTTCCAGGCACGCCTCGAAATGCATCCTCCTCGGCCGAGCGTTCCATTTGCCAGGCACGCCTCCAATTGCATCCTCTCGACTGCATGTTACTTTGTTGCCCTGTTTTCCCTTTAATCTATTAAACTTCCTACTATATTTACCCTTATTTACTTCTCTCTATATTCCCAACTTCACTTCATCAATCATGGAACCTACAGCCAGCCAGGTGAGGAATCACTATTCACAGAAGAATCAAAAAGCTCACCTTGAGAGAGCACTTGCACGTGCACTCATGAATACAGCCAATCATCATTGCCGATCAAATGTTTGAACTTCCAACCCAGCTTTCAAGTCTAGTGTTGGAGATCTAGCTAATGACTGGGCTATTATTCTGATAAAGCATGGTGATGACGATACTGATCGGGAGATCAGCAATAACAAATGTGAAGACTTTGGAGAGTCCACCTTGTCATACAATATCGAAGAAGACAATTTGGACAACCGGCAGAAGGTCCTACATCAAGACCAGGCGCACCGTGATATGACCATACAGACTACAAGAGTTCAACTGCCAAAGAAACGGAGCCGTGCCGATACTGTCATTGTCTGTACTCCACTTCCAGTTGGGGCCATCGCACCACCATTGCTCAAACGCCAAAAGTCAGCCATCAACATATCACGCGTGTCTGACGTTGTACAGATGCTGGCACTTCCCAAGGCCGGTGGAGACCAGAATGTTCCTCAACCAAAGGCCGGTGGAGATCACAACGTTCCCCAACACCAAAAGGCTACTTTTGAAGTAGCAAAAAGGTTCATGGAGGCAATTGTATTCACAAAGACTCCATGACCAATTATTTCCGATGAGAAGTACTTGATGGTTGACGAAGCTTGGAAACTAGCCATTGAGGCTCAGGATCGTCAGCGGGCATTAGCAGGTGCTCCAGTAGGTGCACCATCTGTGTGTCAATTGCCTGGTGGTCCATCTCTTAAAATCGATCTGCAAACCCGAGAAGCTGTAAGGGTACATTCTGTTTTCTGCTCCTCGATTGGACTTATGATGATACTAAACCTCGAAACATACATAGTTAAAACTAATGATTAGTAGCATTTGAGGGCGTTTGGCAGATGGAGCTCGTCGAACTATTGTCCGCAGTTACTGGTTAGTTTTACGATCAGAGACTGAGCTTCAAATCCAAGTTAAGGAGCTCCTGTTTGATGATGCTTATCTCTCGAAGGTCATCAATGATAAGAAGTCTTGGTTCACGCGGATGGAAGTGCTTGACTTACTTCATCATCAGTTTTTCTTCACCACCAATAGCTTGGGGTGACAGCTGACCACATCACAGTTCTTTCAACCGCTCGCACCACAGATGGTAGCCTTTGTGGCCGCAGCTATTCATTGTGCTCTGTCTGTGTATGCCACTGGAAAGAAGGTTACAGTTATGTTTTCTCAAGATGAATATCAAGGTAAATTTTGTCCTTCTACGGTGATATATTGTATTACTGCCAAAGCCATTGCACTCATCAATTACACTTGGTGGGGCTGCTTCATATCCCCCCCCCCCACCCATGCTGTGCCTCCGGTATAATAGGCGCTTCTCAATTCCGTCAGCATTCCTCAATCTCCGTCGGTGCTCATCAAACCCCGTCAGCGCTCGTCAAGCCCCGTCGGCGCTCCTCTGTCTGGATTAGCGCTTCGATATTTCATTCAGTGCTCTATACTGCCTTGTCTGTTCATGCTCATTCTCTAGGATGGGTGCTCCTCAATCCCATCCTCGACCTCGATTAGGAGCACCTCTATTTCATTCCAGACTCTTTGCCTCCCTCCCCTTTCGGTGCTGCTCAGCTTGGATGGGCTGCTCCGCTGGATATGCGCTTCTCGATCCCCATCAGCGCTCCTTGGCCTGGATTTGCGCCCCTCAATTTCATTCTGCACCCCTCCATCGCCATCAGCACTCCCCTTGCCGATCTAACACACCACATCAGGCACTCCTTCTTTCCTTGTGGCGCACCTCTTTTCCCCCCGAATTTATCATATTGCCTTTCAAACTCCATTTGAATTCACTGCGACCTAACCTCAATTCCAACCATTTAGATATCACAAATCGAGCCAAACGACATTAGAATTCAATTTCACCCACTCGCCAGGCCCGAATCGTTCGCAAATACAAGGAGCGCCTCCAGCTTCTTTTCGCCGTTGATAAATTGTGTGTTCCTGTGTTTGTCTGCCATCAACAACAACTCTAGTTTCCGTCAGAAGCACCAGGGTGTTCCGGACGGCTCTGACGGCTCTGATGGAACCTCGTACCCTCTGACGGAAAATTAAATGCTGCCCATCGCCCAGGCGACGGGTCCGAGTTTACTGCACTGATGTAGCGGCCTTCAGGCCCACCTGGGAGCACCTGGGAGCAGTCTGGGAAAAACATCTTCTTTGGGAATGCTGCTGGTGCGCCTGGAAATGATAGCTACTACTTATTGTTCAACGATTTTCAAAACTTATGCATTCAGTTTGTATTCTCATCTATGTATCTATGTATCTATATAGCTACCTATCTACACACGGTATATCTGGACTGGCAGCACGTGGTGATTGAGAACAATTTGAGGTGCGCCTGAAGATGACGATCGAGTGAACTCAGAGATACACTCTGAGGCCGTGATCGAGCCACATTGGAGATGCACTTGGAGGCTGGGATCGAGCGAGTTTGGAGATGCAATTGGAGACCGAGAGTGAGTGAACTCAGAGATGCACTGGGAGGCCGTGATCGAGCGAGTTTCAAGATGCACTTTGAGGCCGAGATCGAGTGAACTCGGAGATGCACTCCGAGGCAGTGATCTAGCGAGTTTGGTGATGCACTTGGAGGCCGAGATACAGTGAACTCAGAGATGCAATTGGAGACCGAGATTGAGTGAACTCAGAGATGCACTGGGAGGCCGTGATCAAGCGAGTTTGGAGATGTACTTTGAGGTCGGGATTGAGTGAACTCAGAGATGCACTCCGAGGCCGTGATCGAGCGAGTTTGGAGATGCACTTTGAGGCCAAGATTGAGTGAACTCGGCAATGCACTGGGAGGCTGTGATCGACGTGATCGAGCACGTTTGGAAATGCACTTTGAGGCCGTGATCGAGCGAGTTTGGAGATGCAATTGGAGACCGAGATTGATTGAACTCAGAGATGCACTGCGAGGCCGTGATCGAGCAAGTTCGGACATGTATTTCGATCTAGAGGCGGTAGATGGGCGGCGCGCCAGGTGCTGAGACTCTATTCATTGGTTAGTTAACTCGAAACTGTGGGAATTTGATGTGGTGACTATACCTTTGAAGCTCGTATAGAGAACAGGCTGGTGGCGGTGGATCTGTAGGAAGGTACGCCAGAAGCTGAAGCAACATTCAGGGGTCAACTCGAAATCGTGAGATTGAAGGGACACCAGACAATCTTAGCTGTATGCTGTACTCGGTGTATGCTGCACTCAGTGTTAACTCATGATGATGGCATGGTGACATAGAGAGGAATGACTTAACTTTGTGTTCTTGCGATGATGGTAGAGTTGTGGACAAGAAAGAGAGAGATGGGGGATGAAGATGAAAGCGATATGGAGGATACGAGCGGCTATGAGAAATCAGGAGTACGACTTGCCTGATTGGGTTTAGAAGAGGCCTGATTGGGTTTAGAAGACCTCATATCGGTGTTATTACCCGCCAGATCAGGACTCATACCTGCCGTATCGGTGACAGTGGTCAATTGACTCGCACATGAAATTCTCTCAAGTCCCAGTTTCTCATGATGATTTCCCCCATCTCCTCTGATCCCTCTCTTTCTTGTACTCAACTATACCATCACCTTAGAACACGAAGTTAAGTCATCCCTCTCTCTCCCTCCATGCCATAATCATGAGTTGACACCGAGCACAGCATACACTAAGTACAGCATCATCCCAAGATCGACAGTGTCCCGCTCCCAGCCAGTTTCTCATCTCCCAGCGGATGTTGTACTCAACTCTCTACATTCCCACAATTACAAGTTAACCAATGAATAGAGTCTCAGCTGCCGTCGCGCCTCCCTCCAAATTGACCGCCCCCAAGTACTCCTCCAAACTTGCTTGATCACGCCCTCCCAGTGCATCTCAAAACTTAATCGATCACGGCCTCCAAGTGCATCTCTCAGTTCACTCGATCACAGCCTCCAAGTGCATCTCCAAACTCACTCCATCACAGCCTGAAAGTGCATCTCTGAGTTCACTCGATCTCGGTCTCCAATTGCATCTTCAAACTCGCTCGATTACGGCCTCAAAGCGCATCTCCAAACTCGCTCGATCACGTCGATCACGGCCTCCCAGTGCATATCAGAGTTCCCTCGATCTCAGCCTCCAAGTGCATGTCCAAACTCGCTCAATCATGGCCTCAAAGTGCATCTCTGAGTTCACTCGATGTCAGCCTCCAAGTGCATGTCCAAACTCGCTCGATTACGGCCTCGAAGTGCATCTCTGAGTTTGCCCGATCTCTGCCTCCAAGTGCATCTCCAAACTAGCTCGATCACGGCCTCCAAGTATATAGTTAAGGAGCGATGGTGGGTGTACGGTGATATATGGGTAACGGAGGTGGAACGAGCAATGCGGAGTATACATTCGGAAGACCCCGGGGTAGATAGACAGCATCTCATTTTCATCTCATCTTGTCATACAATGAAAATACACACTCTATCTTTCCCAACTATTGGTTTCACTCGCTCTTTCCGAGTTTTCGTGGATCCATGCAATTGCGTGGATCCTCATGGCAGGGTAGTATCATATCTTCTCACCTTCTTTCTACGCTCCTCAAGCTTAGTGTAGAAGGAACGTGAGGAGAGATTATCTCAGCGTCACCCATTGCAATCCCAATACAAGCGTGTACCCAATGAACCCATTCCGACGTATGCTCACAGTTGGCCATAACGCCAGAGTGTTTGTTTATAATAGGGGACCGACAGAGCGAGAAGAAACGGCGAAACGGCAATCAGAGGGCGATATGCAGCGCGACACGTAGTATTGACGCCGGGTGTGGAGTTATGCGCCATCGGGGTGTCTCTGACGGCTCTGCCGGAGCGCATCCACTCTGATGCAGCTATTCTGCCCGGACGGAAATGTTTTTTGCTAATGGCCCTGATGAGATGGGAGATTCAGTGGATGACATTGAGACTATGTTTGATTGATATCATTCCGATCGCTTAGTCGGGTTATTGTTTCAGTTTTACCTACTCTCATTTTTGACTAACTTGGCATTCTTTTTGGTTCTCCTTAATGTAGCGATGCAAACAATAGAATGTTGATGAGATCCTGGGTACTATAGTATCATTTGAAAGTTGATAATGAGCAATAATATATGCATCATACGTGGAGGGTATTCTAATTGCTTGTGTACATTCAGATAACGCCTGCAGTCCTTCAAGTGAAAATTCCTAAGCACCCGGCATCTCTCAGAGTTAGTTTGGGATTCCCGCATTAGTTGGGCGACAGTCCCAGGTGCTTCCAAACTTCTCACAACTGCTCCCATGGTGCACCTGTACCAGTCATCTGAGATCCCAGTTACTCCAATGGCCGGCCGGAATGCCCTCCTAGGGTCTGGTTTTCTCCTGAAATTGACACTTCTAAGTTTACACTCCGCCTCCTCTCAGACACTCCTGGAGGCTCCCAGTGACTAAAATACATTTTGCTGATGTGTGGTGCCTACATCAGCCAACGGGATTCGAGTTATCAGGCATGCTTAAACCTCCATGTGTGATTCGAATTATAGGTTACTTTTCCATTTCCGGCGCACCGGATACTAGAATTACAAAAGAATTCGGGATATTCACTGAATCAACAATGTTGAATAATTTAAAGGCAATTGCAAAAGAGAATTGCTGTCAACTTTATGACTTTCCTGAGACAGATCCAGCCCAGTATATCTCCAATCATCCAGGGATTGAAAGACTGTCTACGTGATATCCAGTTGATGTATTATATCCTGAGACACAGCTCGCATATTCCTGGCCTACCCGAAGAATACAGCTGAGTACTTCCTCGCTTAGGAATGAAATTCAGGCACACCTCAGATCCACTCTCCTGTCGAGGTTGATGGTCCCAGATTTGACACCACATGCATATTCTATTCACTGCCCAATTTTGACAAGCCGCCACTCATTATCAACATATGATCCCACTCCAGGCACACCTCTGAACCGTGTATACCCACTTTGCATTCCCGTTGAATTGTACATTTTGCTCCATTCCAAGCATATTTCTTCCTTTCTGAATACATTGAATCTGTAGCTGCCAGCACACACTGAGTGTCCATCATACAGACACTGAACATTTAGGTGCAGGCGAAGGTTATCCTGCTCGGCCCCAGCAAATATCTGAAGCTTTCCTTGATTGGTATGTAAAGGCCGCTGCTAAGCTGCCATAACTGACATGCTCCGTGTCAACCCATCTGTTGGAGGAAGGTGTCCACCACACACTTACCATAGATACACAGCCCTGGGCGATAAGTGCCTACATTTAACTGGATTTTGACTAGGAGGTATGTTTGGACCGATACATTTCCAAGATCCTAAAATAGCTTCTGTCGGTCGAGCTCCATAATCGAGCTGCAGCTTGTGAGAGTGAACCTCAAAAGACAGCTTCTGCTCAGTGACTCAGCAGATGACTGGCAACTTCCGCTCACCGGTATACCACACTTACTCGAACAGACTTAAATTCAGAACGCTGCTAATGCAGACTTAACTACATTTTGACTAACTTGTATATTTGGGCCGCCAAGAAACTGAATCCTAAAATAGATTGTGTGAACCGATTTCCATCAAGAGAGCTTGAAGAGATAGAGAATCTGAATGCCAGTCTGTGCTCAGCGGCTCAATCGGTGACTGGCAAGCTCCCGCCTGAAGTTCCTGACAATGCATAAACAGACAATATCTGATTTCCTCCAAGGTCAAATCCCAAGAGTGCATGAAGAATACATCATGATGAAAGCTCGAGTTAGGACAACGCTGTTTCTGAGAGTACAAGTAACTGTCAAAGTAAGGCGAGCCTGCAATCCCAGTCATTGCATTAGATTGAATCCTGTATGCCTATTCAATACTTGCTGCACCTCAATTGGCCGGAACTGCATGCTGTTATTTGTCTTTCTGCTGTCAGATGAAGGCTAATAACGTATTCCATATCGTTCTTATGCACTGCTTTGAACCCCAATATTTATGTTAAGTCAACATTGTAGCATTAAGGACTTCATAATGAGTATGCGATTAAATGATGCGGTATTTACAAGATATTATGTGCAACATCTTAATGTCAGTGACAATTTATGACCCATTCGCTAACAATTTTGGCATTGACGATAACTGGAATCGATTACATTACCCCTGAGTCTTCATCATACCTTTACCGTTCTTTCTCTATATTGAATCTCTTCTTTGTAAACACAAATTCTCCGTCTTCTCTTACACTGACTGCATCCATATTGTGACTTCAGCAGACTCAGACCGCTGATAGTGAAGTGCTGCACATGATATTGCCTAATTGACCGCTAACTTTGCTGCAGAATCCTAAAACAACAAAATATCATCAAAATTGTGTGTCCTTCCGACTGGTATACCGCATTCGGAGATTTATATTTATCCAGTATCAGTAACAAACCCAGTTTGAACCCATGCAACATCAAGTGTTGCCACTCAGCAAGATTTCAGCTCTATCCTCCGTCCAAGTTCTGCAAGATTCTTCAACACACCGACAATTCTGCCCCACGCTGTCACCGCTCATATGCTCAAACTAGAGGCACAATGAAGCACCTTCTGCGGAGTCATACTATGCAGGGGCGATCACGATCAACCCATTTCTCAGTTAAAGTCTCGAGTTCTTCAGGTGCGTCAAGATCTTCAGGTGTGTCTTGTTGAATCCTAGGTATGTTGGCTTAAACTAACCTCCAATTGATGCATCAATAGCGTACTTGGATACGAGTGCTAATATTCGGGAATTCGGGCCATGAAGAATCCATCTAATCCAGTGCACCTGATGCTTCTTAAATCACAACAAAGAACTAGCATTGACATTATAAATATGAACCGCCGACATGTCTTCCAGACTCTTTTCAGGCACTCCTGAAGATTGCATCCTCCTGCACCAAGTGTCACTTTTTCTAGACACAACTTGAATGGCATCCTCCTCTACCAAGTGTTGCTTTGTTGCCCTATTTTCCCGTTATTCTATTAAACTTCAGACTATACTTACCCTTATATACTTCTGTCTCCATTCTCCAACTTCACTTCAACATTATCAACATGGAACCTATGGCCAGCCAGGTGAGGAATCACTATTCACAGAAGAATTAAAAAGCCCACCTTGAGAGAGCACTTGCACGTGCATTGAAGAAGACAGCCAATCTTCATTGCAGACCAAATGTTTGCACTTCCAACCCAGCCTTCAAGTATAGTGTTGGAGATTGCTAATGTCCGCGCTATAATTCTAATGAAGCAGGATGACAACAATACCGATCAGGAGAACAGCGAAAACAAAAGTGAAGATCCTGGAGAGTGCACCTTGTCATCCGACATCGAAGAAGATGATTTCGACAACCAGCAGGAGGTTCTACATGTAGACCAGGCGCACCGTGATAAGACAATACGAACAACATGGGTTCCACTACCAAAGAAACAGAGCTGTGCGGATACTGTCATTGCACGCACTTCTCTTTCAAATCTGCGACATCCAGCCAGGGCCATTGCACCACCATTGCTCAAGCGGCAAAAGTCAACCATCAATATATGACGTGAGTCTGATGTTGTACCCGCCCAGGTGCTCCCACTTCCTTACACTGTTGGAGAGCAGAATGTTTCTCAACCAAAGGCCGGCAGAGATCACAACATTCCTCAACACCAAAAGGCCACATTTGAGGTAGCAAAATGATTCATGGAGGCGATCGTATTGACAAAGACTCGCTGGCCAATCATTTCTGATAAAAAGTACTCAATGCTTGACAAAGCTTGGGAACTCGCAATTGAAGCCCAAGATCGTTAGCGATCATTAGCAGGTGCTCCTGTTGGTACACCATCTGTGTGTCAATTGCCCGGTGGTCCATCTCTTAAAATCGATGCGCAAACCCGAGAAGCTGTAAGTGTGTATTCTGGTTCCTACTCCTCGATTGGAGTTATGACGATACTAAACCCCAGAACTGTACATAGTTAAAACTAAAGATTAGTACCATTTGAGGCCGTTTGCCAGATGGAGCACGTCGAACTATAGTCCGTAGTTAGCGGTTGCATTTAGGATTAGAGACTAAGTTTCAAATTCAAGTTAGGGAGCTCCTGTTTGACCATGCTTATCTCTCGAAGGTCATCGATGATAAGACATTGTGGTACATGCGGATGGAAGTGCTTGACTCAATCTATCCTGAGGTTGTCTTCACCGCCAATAGCTTCGGGCGACAACCGACCACATTGCAGTCCTTTCAACCACTCACACCGTAGACATTAGCGCTTGTTGCCACAGCGATTCATTGTGCGCTGTCAGAGTATGCCACTGGAAAGAAGGTTACGGTTATGTTTTCTCAAGATGAATATCGAGGTAAATTTTCCCCATCCACGGTGATAGATTGTATTGCTGCAGATGCCACTGCACTACTCATCAATTACACATGGTGGGCTGCTTCATACCCCCCCTCCTCAATGGTTCTCCTACGCTGGACTAGGCACTCCTCCGTCTGGATTGGCGCTTCGATAGTTCATTCAGCGCTTCCCAATCCCCTCTCCGACCTTGATTTGGAGCGCCTCTTTTTCATTCTAGACTCTGAACATCCCTCCCCCCCCCCCCCCCCTCCTCCCCAATAGTGCTCCTATGCTAGAATCGGCACTGCTCAATTACCGTCAGCGCTGCTCAATCCCCGTCAGCACTGCTCAATCCCCGTCAGCGCTGCTCAATCCCCGTCAGCGCTGCTCAATCCCCGTCAGCGCTGCTCAATCCCCATCAGCGCTGCTCAATCCCCGTCAGCGCTGCTCAATCCCCGTCAGCGCTGCTCAATCCCCGTCAGCGCTGCTCAATCCCCGTCAGCGCTGCTCAATCCCCGTCAGC
>Ga0307514_10001286_pt1 | contig 32596 bp, 37 predicted proteins | sample 16_EM_MG_FD_203088 | JGI IMG/M metagenome (GOLD analysis project Ga0307514, IMG submission 203088) | Populus trichocarpa ectomycorrhiza microbial communities from riparian zone in the Pacific Northwest, United States - 16_EM | ecosystem: Host-associated > Plants > Roots > Unclassified | place... | reverse complement strand
CACCAAGTACAGCATACACCAAGTACAGCATACACCAAGTACAGCATACACCAAGTACAGCATACACCAAGTACAGCATACACCAAGTACAGCATACACCAAGTACAGCATACACCAAGTACAGCATTTACCTAGTACAGCATACACCCAAGATTGTTGGTCTTCCTATCCTTCTCATGATTACGAGTTGACCCCTGAATGTAGCTTCAGCTTCCGGCGTGCCTCCCTACATGATCGACTGCCATCGCCCAGCTCTCCATGACAGCTCAAAGGTAAAGTCACATTCTTACATTCCCACGGTTGCAAGTTGACTGACCGATAAAAAGAGTCTCAGTATCCAGCACGCCGTCCATCGACTGCCTCAAAGTATTCGTCCAAATGAGCTTGGTTATGGCCTACAATTTCGCACTGTCATGGCCTCCAAGTGCATCTCCAAAATCGCTCGATTATAGCCTGTAAATATGCACGATCACGGCCTCCCAGTGTATCTCCACACTTGTTCGATTACGGCCTCCAAGTGCATGTCGAAACTCGTTCGATTACGGCCTCCAAATTCGCACGATCATGGAGTCCAAGTGCATCTACAAGCTCAATCACAATCTCAAAGTGTATCTCCAAATACGCTCGATTACCGCCTCCAAGTGCATCTCCAACCTCGCTCGATCACGGCCTTGGAGTGTATCTCTGAGTTCACTCCATCGTCATTTTCAGGCGTACTTCGAATTGCTCTCAAGCACCGCCTGCAGCCAGTTCAGATATATCGTGTGTAGATGGGTAGCTATATGGATACATAGATACATTGATACATTGATACATTGATACATAGATACATTGATACATAGATACATTGATGAGAATACAATCTGAATGCATGAGTTTTAACAATCGTTGAACGATAAGTAGTAGCTATGATTTCTAAGCGCACCAGCAGCGTTCCCAAAGAAGATGTTTTTCCTGGACTGCTCTACTGTGATTTGAGGTGCTCCCAGACTTGTCATCGAAACTCCAAGGCTCATCGTCGGCGCTCCGAGGCTTGTCGTTGGCACTCCCAGACATGTCGCAGGCGCTTCCAGACTTGTCGCTGGTGCTCTCAGGCTTGTCGCCGGCGTTCCCAGGTGCTCCCAGGTGCACCCAAAGTTCTCTCCGGCGCTCCGAGGTGTTCCTAAATTGATCACAATCACTCCCATGGTACTACTGTACCTGTCATCAGAGATCTCAGTAACTCCGAAGGCTGGCCGGAATGGCCTCCTCGGGTCTGATACACTCCTGATATTGACGCAATTAAGTTTACACTCCACATCCACTCAGACACTTCTAGAGGCTCCCAGAGACTAAAATACATTTGCTGATGCAGAGAGAGTGAAACTGAAAGTTGGAAAAGATAGAATGTGTATTTTCATTGTATGATAAAATGAGATGCAAATGAGATGATATATATATACTCCACAGTCTGTCAATTATATACTCCCCATCACTCTGTCCACCTATGGTACCCCTGTATCTCGGTAAACCCACCGTTGCTTCCTGATGATGTACTTAGAGACTGTGATCGAGCATATTTGGAGATGCACTTGGAGACTGAGACTCAGTGAACTCAGAGATGCACTTGGGGGCCGTAATTGAGGGAGTTTGGAAATGCATTTGGAGGCCGAGATCGAGTGAACGTAGAGATGCACTTGGAGACCAGCATCGAGCGAGTTTGGAGATGCACTTGGAGACCAAGAGATCAAGCGAACTCAGAGATGCACTTGGAGGCCGCGATTGGCCGAGTTTGGTAATGCACTTGGAGGCCGAGATCGAGTGAACTCCGAGATGCACTTGGAACCTGTGAGTGAGCGTATTGGGTGATATACTTGGAGGCCACTATCGAGCAAGATTGGAGGAGTACTTGGAGGCGGTTGATGTAGAAGCGATTGATCAAAAGGCGGTCAATCTGGAGGCTGTAAATCTGAAGGCTGTAAATCTGAAGGTAGTAGATCGTAAGACATGTGTGATGGAAGCTGAGACTCTATTCATTGGTTAACTGGTAGTGTTAGCAATGGGTCCGGGTAACCCGGCTGGGGTCCAGGTTGTCACCGGCAGTTTGGTTCGGTTCAGTTCCTGACCCGGCCAAAAACCCGACCCGCGCTGTCTGGGCAGGGTTGTTACCCAGACCGGACATAGAACCGACAGTTTTTGGCCGGGTTGGAACCGGCCCGCGGTTCCAAATATACGGTTCCTGCACCTTTGGCTCCAATTAAGTATTTGAGTTATGATCGTATCGTGATATGGTCAGTATGTAAATTGTGCAGTTTTATGCGCTCTTTCACCTCCCGCTTTCAGATTTGTGATCCGACCAATATTCGTAAAATTGCTGTGAAATAACACCATATTATCAGCGAACTTCGCGGGTTTTCAACAGCAACTCAACGAATATTGGTCCAATCGCAAATCTGACAGCGGGAGGTAAAAGAGCGGCTAAAACTGCACAATGTACGTACCGACCATATCACGATACGATCATAACTCAAATACTTAATTGGAGCAAAAATCGTAAACTTGCAATGCCGGGTTTTTGGTGGTAAAACCAGCCCATTTGTAACAGTCCGGGTTTTTCATGTGGTAAGACCCGTTTCCACGGTCCGGTTTCGGGTGGAACCGGACCTGAAACCGACCCAGGAATTTGGACCCGTTGCTAACACTATTAACTGGTGATTGTGGAAATGTAGAGAATTGAGTAAAACATGGTCTGCTGAGAGCAGAGAAACTGGCTGGAAGTGGGAGACTGTCGATCTTGGGATGATGCAGTACACAGTGCATGCAGTACTCAGTGTATGCTGTACTCGGTTTATGCTGTACTCTGTGATAACTCGTCATCATGGCATGGAGAGATAGAGAGGGTTGACTCAACTTCGTGTTCTTAGGTGACAGTAGAGTTGAGGATGAAACGGAGAGAGATGAGAACTGATGTGGCAAACTATTATGAGAAACTGGGACGTAGAGAATTTTGTGTGCTAGTCAATTTACCATCCCCGATATGGCAGATATGAGTCCCAATCCGACATGTAATTACACTGATATGAGGTCTTCCCAACCCAATCAGGCAAGTCATACCCCTGATTTCTCATATCCACTCATATCCTCCACATAGTTCTCATCTTCATGCCCCATCTCTCTCTTTCTCGCCCATAACTCTACCATCATCACAGAATACAAAGTTAAGTCATCCCTCTCTCTCTCTCCATGTCATGATCATCGGTTGATACCAAGTACAGCATACACTGAGTACAGCATACACCGAGTACAGCATACACCGAGTACAGCATACACCGAGTACAGCATACACCGAGTACAGCATACACCGAGTACAGCATACACCGAGTACAGCATACACCGAGTACAGCATCAACCCAAGATAGTTTGTATTCCCTTCATTCTGATGATTACAAGTCGACCTCTGAATGTAGCTTCAGTTTCCAGCGTGCCTCCCTACACGATCAACCGCCATCAATCCAGCTCTCGATGATAGCTCAAAGGCAAAGGCACAGTCCCCTGGTTGCGAGTTAACTAACTGATGATTCGAGTCTCAGCACCCGGCTTACCCGTGCGTCGACCACCTCCAAGAACTCGACCAAACTCGCTTGAGTATGGACTTCAAGTTCGCGCAATTATAGCGTCCAAGAGCATCTCCATACTTGCTCGAATACGGCCTCCAAACTAGCTGGATTGCGGCCTCCATGTGTATCTCCAAACTTGCTCGATTACAGCCTCAAACGCATCGCCAAACATGCTCGATTATGGCCTCCAAACTCCTTGATTGCAGCCTCCAAATTCGCACGCTCATGGCCTCCAAGCGCATCAACTAACTCACTCAATCACAATCTCGGAGTGTATCTCTCAGTTCAGTCCATTATGGCCTCAAGTGTATCTTCAAATACACTCAATTACCACCTCCAAGTGCGTCTCCAAACTTGCTCGATCACAGCCTCAGAGTGTATCTCTGAGTTCACTCAATTATCATATTCAGGCACATCTTGAATTGTCCTCAAGTACCGCCTGCAGCCACTCCAGATATCCTTGGATGTGGATGGGTAGCTATATAGATATCTAGATACATAGATGAGAATACAAACTGAATACATGAGTTTTAAAAATCATTGAATGATAAGCAGTAGCTATGATTTCCAGGTGAACCAGCAGCATTCCCAAAGAAAATATTGTTTTTCCCAGACCACTCTACTGTGAGTCGAGACGCTTCCAGACTTGTCGCCGCCACTCCCAGCTGCTTCCAGGATTGTCCTTGGCGCTCGCATCCTTCTCGCCGGTACTCCCAGGTGTACCGAATGTTCTGCCTGGCGCTCTGAGTTGTTCCCGAACTTATCATAGTCACTCCCATAGTACTCCTGTACCAGTCTTCAGAGATCCCAGTTACTCTGCAGGCCAGCAGAAATGCCCTCCTATGGTCTGATACTCTCCTGAAATTGATGCATCTAAGTTGACACTCCACATCCTTTCAGACACTCCAGGAGGCTTCCAGTGACTAAAATACATTTTGCTGATGAATGCTAAACCAAGTGTTAATAGTCTTCTTTCTTTTGTTCAGATGTTTTTCAACTGGGCCAATATATCAGCCTGCTGCCATGATAGTAGTTGAGGAGAAACATCAACCTTCGATGCAACCCTTCCATGATGCAAGCTACTATTCTAACCCTGTTTTCGTCATTGGAATCACTTATATTGTCTCTATCAGTACATTCCAAGGGGCAGTACAGCTTCTTCCACTGATTCCACAGCCAGATAGCATATGGTGGTACTTGAGCAATACAATTGACTTAAATGATTTCAATATGGATTCCATGCAAATTATTCTATGCAATACTTAAAGTAATTATCGCTGCAATATATATACAACTGATCTGTGTTTGCTCTAGGTGTCTACTAATTTTCATTGTTATGGGAGTTGTACAAGCTTGTGTATAATTGATATCTCAAGGGATTAAATTGTTAAGAATATTCTTCAAATCAATAAAATAGTTCAAAAACCAATCAAGGCAATTGAAATTTTGAGGACCAGCATGAAAGAAACAAGAGCAGTAGATTTGCTTAAATGACCAAACAAGTTTTTGAAATGTTATGACGATATAATCACATCATTAAACACTTCAAAGCATGGTGGAAGAATACCAACAAGTCACTCATATTATATGTGGAAAATGTGGAGATAGATCAGTTCGTGGAGTCCATTTTTGGATACCAATTTGACTTTTTGTTGATACACCATCATCATCATCATCATCATCACCTGTTAGGGGTTTCCCCTGATAGTAATAATGGTACTTACGATGGTCTATGAAAGCACATACCATGCCGAGACATCTATGCAATCCAGTGGTGTGCCCTTTAGTGGGGGTACATCAGTCACGAGAAGAATTCAAGAGTCGGCCAGTGGCAAGGCAGGCCAGGTCCGTGAGAGACTTCTTTCATTCCTGGAAACTATGCGGGACATGCACAAGCATACGTGCACGGCAGTTGATAGTTAATGCGAGTAAGTGGGCTCTTCACTGCCTGACCGTAACGGCAGGATAACCAGTGCGGCACACCCCGGTGTGCGAGAATTGTCTCCACCTAAGCATGACGTAACTGAGGGATTTTTGACATTGGCCTAGCCAGAAGCAAGCACCCTGCATTGATTTGCAGTCGTCTGGATTGCAACATGTTATATGTGTCAGGATCTACATTATCGCAGCACAGACTGGTATCCGATAAGTCTGAGATTAACTACCGAATAAACTCAAAGATAGCGAGATGTCAAAGTTGAAGTTATGGTCTGATTAATGAACCAAATGATACGTGTCCTTTGTGGGGATGCACGAGCACATCCGCTAGGCGCCAACAAATACGTCGCAAGGATATCTACCGGGCATCGCCAATAAGACCCACGGATAAGTGGCTATCATTGAGGGATTCAATCATAGTTCCAGTCAGGGTAACTCGGGCTGAGGAATTATAAAAAGATCACATTGTTCCGGCAATGAAGAAGAAGCTTGAGGAGCTAGAGAAAAAACGATATCTACCAGCGGAGAAATATCCTTATTTATTATTGCGTTTTTATGATACCTATATCTATTATATCTATACCTAAAATCTATTAGCTTTGTGTAGCGGCAGCCCCGCACCATTGTTATCCTAAATAATGTATGACGATAACCTTCGAGAACGATAACGACGTTATAATATACGCCCTTGAGAAGTCTATTGCATACGCCAGACGAACTCAGCAGATCTTTGTGGCCCAGTGCGTTTGGTGGCTAGCTTCTATTTTAGGATTGGAGCAAGGATTGATTGCACATATCGATATCCTCCAAAGAGCATCCAGAGAAACGTCGGTCGGAACTTCAGGACAAAGAGTGTCCGTAACGCCTCGGGATATTCCGGAAGATTCAAGGATACACCCAGATAGGATTCAGCAAGTCGGCAGAGAGACTCCCGACCTAGAAGAGGAGTACGATTCAGAGCCGGACCAGCAGTCCCGTGTTCTCAAGGAGGCAGAACAGTTCGTATCGATATCCAGGCAGGATAGGAAGGCATTCAGTAAGAAGAAGGCGAAGGATCAGTTATCGCAGACGCGATCAGAGAAGACTATCGCCAAATCATTAAGCAATAAGCAAAGAAAGTATCTGCAGTCGATTCCTAAGGATACGATAGTGGAATAAGTTGCAAATAGGAAATAGGATCTACGGCCGTGAACCTAGGTACTTACTCAGTATCGGCGGATACTTAGTAGAGTTACTTAGGGTATACACCCTGTAACATCACCATCATCGCCATCACCATCATCCCCATCACCATCATCACCATCACCATCATCACCATCACCATCATCACCATCACCATCATCACCATCACCATCATCACCATCACCATCATCACCATCACCATCATCACCATTACCATCATCACCATCACCATCATCACCATCACCTTCACCATCATTATGATCACCATCATCACAATCAGCTCTGGATCAAATGCATATACATCAGCCCAAAATTCATCAAAACCTGGCTACAGATTCTACAAACGAAACTGTGTGGGAGATCTATGCTCTTTGAAATCGAATTCTCTACATTTTACAAAGAATATTAGGCTGTATTTGTCAACACCATGACCTTGAGGTATCATGAAATCATGTCCTACTGGCAAAACCAAAGATAAGGTTTGAACTACCATATTGACAGACATCATGGTATTGGCCAACATACACTGTCTGCCACCTGTCACCTGCCACATGCTACATGTCACATGCCACCTGCCACCTGCCACCTGTCATACTTTCCCTCCCATACACCACCAGTCTCATACATCACAGTGCCTACTATCTACAATTTAGCAAGTCTCTAGATCAAACATGCAGAAGCATATATTTGAGAATATAGGCAAGTGAGCTTGGGAGTGTCTTCCCTCTAGCAAGTGTACATAAAAGCAACTTGGAGGTGTACATGGGTACATAAACAAAGGTATTCTTGAAAGTACTTTGCGAGCTGACTTTGAAGAGTACAGTCAAGTAGTCTGGAAGCATGTCATTGTGTGCAATTGGGAGTGTACTTGACTGTGTGCTCAGAAGTGTGGTTGAGAGCATCATGATTCTTGAGAGATTAGTTGAGAGTGTATAGTCAAGCAAGTGGGAAATGTACCATCAAGTATGATTGAAAGCAACCTGGAGAAAATACCTGGCAGTGGACTTGAGAATATACTCAGATGTGTACGTAGAAGTGTATTTGCACTGTACTTGGCTGGGTACTCAGACTGTACTTGGGAGTGTCTTGAGAGCTTACTTGAAAGCATAAGTTAAGCAGACTGGGAGTGTGCCATCAACATCAATTGGAAGCGTACAGTCAAGCTGGCTGGGAGTGTATAATTGAGTGCAATTAGGAGTATACTTCAGAGCATACATGGGAGTGTGTAATGAAGTGCATCTGTCAGCTTGCTTTCGGGTTTGTTGGATACTGCATGATGTATAGTATCCAAATTCCAGCATACAAAATTGCATACATATTATAGTAATCTAGACAATGGGTAGGTCCATAGAACCTCATACTGCGACACATTCAATATGCTCTTAGTTACCATCCCAAAAACAGCTCCTCTCTGAGTTAGACATCGTGTAAAGTCATTTTCCCTGGTAATGGCTGATAGAATGCATATTATATCATGTTTCCATTCATTGTAGTTTGTATGAGTGAGCTTAGAAATGTCGAAAGGTATTGAGGAAGACATCGTGAGATCATGGAGATAGTGTTGAGTTGCAGTGCTGTTTATGCGGCTGTTGCTACGGTGATGAGGTTTAGGGTTCTTTAGAGATTGTGAGAATAGGATTTTATATGGCAGCGATAGCCGGGCTCGTAACCTGTTGAAATACTGATTGCTAGAAGCTTTATTCAACTATCTAAGAGAGCCACAAGGCCATATATATATGGTACGAGCACGTGCGTACTCATCTAAATGTAGAGACGGCTGAGCTCCGTCAGCCCGTATGAGAGCCAGCCCAGTCCGCCCGTATGAGATCTATTTATGCAACAAGTCGCGCATTTCTTCAAATTGGAAGTCCGTTTGCAAGATTTGGAACACAATTGTTTGTACTCCATTGGAAAAGAAATGATGCGCATGATCAAAACCACCGACAAAGACGTACAAAATTTAGCCAATGACAGAACGTTAACAGATATACGAATACACGAGCCCCCAAGGCCTGAGAGCCAAAGCTGAAACTTGACCGAATATAAAACGTGGGCTATATTCTGTAAAACAAAGCCGCCCTGCGTGTCGCAGCATACGCTAGTCTTCTTCAATTCTTCAATCCATGTTGCCGCGTCAACGCCGGACTGGCTTTGCCCTCCTGATCATTCCTATTCCCCTCGACACAGGCCTAGGCGGGCCAGGCTCCGCGTTAGAACGACGTCTTCCATGGCCGATACCAGTCAGCCTTCCCCTAACCTCGTCAGACTGTAGATTCCCCCTCGAAATCTTCCTCACACCCCCCACCGACAGTCCTCTCCCCCTCATAGTAGGCCCAGATTGCACTGTGGGCTCAGGACTCTTGTTCACCTGTCGCTTAGTTCTCACTGATCCCTTTACTTTGTGAATGGGCGACGGCAATCTACAGCGCCTTAGCTTCTTTAAAAGGGCTTCGTCGTCCTCGCTATCTGACTCTGGCTTGGCCCTCTGGTTTTTGTCGACGGTCTTCGGCTTAGTTTTCACCTTCTGATCGTCATTGCTGTCATCAGGGCCGAAGAGTTCCATGTCCCGAGATTTCTGGAGACCGGCGATGCATTCCAGAGAATCTAAGAGATGCTCTTGCAACTCCATATAGTCCGCACGCAAGTGGCAATTCCCACATCTGTAGTAGTGACCCAAGTGCTCCGACTCCATCACTCTTCTATCCTTGACTTTTTTGCCGCAATCACAGGTGAAGGTGCAGTACTCGTTGTTATCGAAGTGCTCGAACAGTTCCACCAAATCCGCAAATTTTTGGCCACAGCCTACATTAACCTTCGTCAGACTCGAATGGAAATGAATAAACAAACTGAGAGGGGACCTACCCGGACAAACCCGTCTGTCATCCATGTCGTCAAGATCCATCTCCACGCCAGTGTGTGCGACCATTTCGGGAACACACTCCACTCCATACTGGAGGCAAAAGTCGCGGAAATACTCGATGAAATCGACATTCGCAAGACCGAGCGATAGCACCACCGTACTTGCGGCTCTCCTCTCCTTGTTGAATGTGCTAATCAATTGTTGTTGGAATGGGGGATAAGTGCCGTTTCCTGCCATTGCTCCACGACCAACCACAAGCGTAACAGTGCCAGGTGAGTACGAAAAGGCGTAACGTAAAAGTTCACCTTCCTTGACGTTGAAATTGAGGAACCATTCACGGTGTTTGTGGCGTTTGTAAAAATCAATGTCGTTGACGTGCACCTCTGAGAAGCCGATAAAGATGACAGGGGTCTTTGTTTCCGCCTCGTAGGTGCAGCGCAGGAAGCTGTAGACAGCGACAGAATCATTATCGGAGGCGCCAAATGGTGACCACCACGACGACGGGTTGGAAGAGCGCTGGTAGAGAGCAAACGAGTTCATAGCGCAAGTTATTGAGTGAGCTTTGCTATCTGTGGGGAAGCCTGGCGGCGGAGGAGGCCAGGCAGTATGTTGCGGGCTAGAGTTGAGGAGAAATTAGCACATGACTAGAGGTGGTGTTTGCGATTACACCATATTAACAACGACAAGAAAGCGGTGGCTTACCCGTTCATCTGGAGTTGGGTGCGATTACGAGGAGTTGGTTTCGCAATATTTCACAAGGCGTAAGAGAGGAGAGGATGGTGTGATTGGATGTAAGGGATGATGAGCAGATGTTTTGTTTGTGGCATGGCGAAGTTGAAAGTGCATTATGGCTGCACTTTCACGCAGGGTTCTCTACAAAGTAGAAGCACAAGGAATCACTCGGAACATATATCTCACACTGTTGAAATACTGAATGCTAGAGAAGCTTGTATATTCTAAACTACAGGAGTTCGTGTGATCTTATATACGGTATTCAGTGTATGCCTTGTACGCATGCATGCGCACTCTATTGGCATCTCCAGCTGAGTCTGGAACGACCATCATCATCATGAGATCATGATCCCCATCAGCCCAGCTGAAGCCCATAAGCCGTACGTACGGGAGGCAGTCCATATATGCAACATACTGTGTTGGGAATGTGAAGCGGAAGAAGTCTATTAAACTATCTAAGGGAGAAGCTCTGTCTTTATATATATGAGAGCCTGGAGCTCTGTGGAAGTCTATAGAAACACATGATTGGAAATACCCGTGGCGGAGCCGGTAGCGAGTGAAAACTCGTGTATGAGTCTACGACTGCAAGTCCGCAGCCTGTGAGTCAATTCGGCGACTACTCTTGTATCGGCGATTTCCTTCCAGACCATACAGTAACACACTGGAAACTTTCTCTGAGGTACCCTAGAATTCATTGCTTTAACTCTCATGTCAATAGGAAGCAGTTTAAACCCTCCACTGAACAAATCATCCCAAAAACCAATTAATTTCCCCTCCTTATTTATGAACGCCAAGAAGCATCCGTTTCGGGACCCGTAGCATTCAATCCTTAAGTCTATGTATTCATCCAACCGTTTCCCGATATCTTTTAAGGTCTTGTCCAACTCGGAGCTCTACATTATCTTCTTGATGCAGTCAATAACCTGTCGACAAAGATTGCGAGACATATATACCTCCAGACATTCACCACCGAATCCTCGTATACTCTCCTGAGCTGCTACCCGATCCCGTGCGTTTGAACCCGCCAGATCCAGGCTCCCAAATTGTTAATAATTGCCGCGGAGTGATCTCGGGTATATCGGGTTTTGAATTCGATTGATTGCTCGATATCGTTCCAGCCAGCCCGTAAGAATTATATGAAGGTCCTAAACTACTAGTACTCATTTTACTCTCCGTAGAAGTCGAAGATGTCGTGCTAATACTTCGCTTGGGGGGAGAATATTGCGAAAGTCCTATGCACTTACATAAACGAGGGCCACGCTCCCCGACAACGCCTGATAGAGGCTTTATACATATCTTAGGCTCCGAACTCCCTACAGGTACAATTTCTCTGACCACGACTTCGCCAACGGGTCCATGGCCCGCCGTCCGGGGTAAGACATCCATCTTTTCTCGAAATGACCAGATGACCCACCAACAGAAGAAGACAATGATGCTAAGTGGGACAAAAGCGATAGCCCGTTGCGCCCTTAATTTGGTATCGTCGGGGTGGTGACAGATAATAACAAGTAGCATAACCAGGCATGCGAATGAAATTAAACCGAGCAGAACGAGTCCCCAGAGCGAATAGCGGCAGCCTCGGCAGGTGACTTTCGAAGGGATCTTATCCCATAGTTTGGTGAGTTTTTGTTTGAGGTTCATGGTTATTGGAGAGTGGGTGGCAAGTTGATAAGTAGAGAGAGGAGGGTGTTTGTTTATATACTCCCTAGAAGCCCGTGGGGTCAGAAAGCGCTTTATCACAGGGTCAATCGTTCGTGTCGAACGTCTAGGGTCATATAGATTAACCTAAAGGCACGGAATGCTGTTCCACTCTTGACCTAGCGTCCGCTGGTGTGGATTATTATTGTACGAAAGCTCCTGTACATAAACCTAACCTTGTCACGTGTTACCGCAACAGAGCACAGAAGACTCTGTGGATAGCTAGAAGGAGTAAGACCATTAAGTTTAGTATCTAGGCGTTCCATCTGCCTCGCAAAAATCGCCCATTGCTAGGTTGACAGTAGAGTAAGCACAGTGGTCGAGTGATCTGTGGTGCAGTAAGAATGTGCGGAATACTCGTCGATTTGTCTTGATCCTTCGCGAGAGCTGAGGCTCCCAGCACACTAGTAAATACAGATTGAGCTGCTGACATACAATATATTAACCATTAACAAACCCGCCTATGAGAGGGTAGTATAGTCTTACCCCCGATGCCCAGAACATCTCGTAATACTCCAACACGTTAACACTCGAACCGCGTTGGTGAGTGCTATCTTACTTATGGAAGGATAGTTTGTATCCGCATTTCAGACCGTGTGCGGCATCTCGCAACTCCCGTGGTGCGGATGTTGGAAAATTCTGCAAACCCATACAGAGCCGGAATGTGAATATGTGTGCGAGTCAAGAGGAGGATGTAATGGGTACATAATGCTCACTGCATGAGGGTCGAATCCATCAACAACGAGAGGTCAGCTTCTTAGGTTTTGACCCAAGACATAAACAACCGTCGAACTGGGTCTGAGGAGGGTCTAATACCCCATCAGTTCTCATATCTCGTGAGTGTCAGTAGAATAACTGCATTAGACCCTAGCAAATTCAACAGAACCCCAGTCCGACCAAAGATATCAATACAATGAGATACCAGTCGTTTAAAGTTAGCAGCTTTATTGATAAAACAAGGAGGATCCGATGAGAGGTGCATTGATTGATACTGTTCGGGGCGGGCTGTAAAGACAGCAATAAGAAGTCGAAGAGATATTTAGGTTGATTCAACTGCAAAGCAGGGATTCCGACCCTCAAACAAGTGAACTGGAGTAAAAGAGAGTGAAACGTCGTACGGAAAAGACCCAGGAGCGCCTATAGTCAATCTAAGAGCCAACGAACAAAGTCAGGAATAATAACAGCAACAACCGACCAACTCATGTGGGGCATCAAAGTATCTTCGCTAGTCCAGTGTCCTCGTTTGCCCTGTATAGAGTTCCACTCCATCGACCCCAGAAGGGAGTAGTAGTGTCTGCACAGTGTGCGGTGGGGGGTGTAACGCGCAAGATTTGCAGTTAGTTGTGCGAGGGTTGAGACCCCAACCACAACAATACCTCTCCAGACGAAGAGCAACAAATATGGAATAACCAAGCATCAGTCACAAAAAGTGAAGGGAAAGAAAGGTGAATCAAGAAGTTAGCAAGAAGTGAATGGTATTCAGACTAGTCACATGTACACTTCATCCCCATCCGTATATCTCCTGAAATTGCCTGCTCAGTGCCCGATGAATGTTCGTGCTGGTGGCTACATGAGATGACTGACTTTCATGGGAATAATGAGATGGAGGCTGACACGGAGAAGATTCAGAGCAATCGCGGATGTCACTGTCTACACTTGGAAGTAGTAGATAGTAGTCTCTACAAGCAGCGAACGTAGAACCCCTAGATATTTACACATCGGCACGTCTCATTCCTTGAATAACACGCCTGTAATCTACTTAGTCATGATCTTATAATTCACATCCGCAGCATAAGCGCAAGTAATACAAATCCCGTAATCTTCATGCCCCAGTGGCAAATATCAGTCGTTGCATTTCCATGATGTTGCATATTATGGCAGTAACTATCCTTGTTGAGCTGGCAACACCGCGGGGTTCCGATCTTTGCCAGGGTACTATAGCTCTTCCAGATCTGCAAGATGTTCGGAGAAGCATCTGTTGTCTGAATCCGCAGCCGCGACGGCACCGCGAGTATCTGGGACACCAGAGATCTTGGGGAGCACCTGACCGGACCCAGCCAGCGAGACGAGTTTCTCAATGTTGAAGGCTAGGTATGACTCATCGAAACCTTCGGGAAGCTCGAGGTACTCGAAACTGTAGGCTGTCGGGTGGAGAACCGCGCCGGAGGGTGTGACAGCCGGGTTCTGGTGAAGTTTGTTAGTTCGAACACGAAGCAACCAGGAATGTGAAAGGATTATTACCAGAGCTCCACCGACCTCGAACTTGCTCAGATCACCGGAGTTCTCGGTAGGGAGACCTCCAAGAATCTGGACAGATCTTGTTAATATTTTATACCCAACCCAAGATTCACCCAAATATTAGTCAATGCCCATCTAAGAGTCAACTAGGCATTTATTGTGAGTTATATACTTGCAGCTGGCTGACTATATCTTTCAGAGTCGAGTGATCTGTGATGCAAATACTCTTGCACCCGACCTGGAGATATACGAGGGCGTATATCTTACCCATATATCATTTGGGCATATATTCGGACGGGAAAAATCAAGCATTAAGTACACAAATTTAAACAGGTAAAGTTCAACCCGAGTGATATTAAGTGATTGGATTCTGTCTGAGAAACCCCAAAATATTGCCGTATCAACATCCAGCAAACTAACAACGCCTCACCCATATCATGCGTTGATTTCTCCCACGGTCCGTCTAGAAATGTCCGACACGCGTAATTTCAATCGCCCAGACCTCAACGCCAAACAATGCTAATAGGTAGGAGACGAGACGTCTCAAGTAACTCGCTAATTCCCAATGGGATGACATTGACTTGTTAACAAACGAGACGAAATACCTCGAAGACTATTTCCTTAGTCCCACGCTAGTTTCGAATTCTGGAAGTGTACGAAACAGTAGTATTGGCTAGGTACCTAACGATGTCGCCTGCTTCCACTCAAGCTGGTCGAGACAAAGCAGCACACTATGGACAATAATCTGGTCCGCCGCACTTGCTTCAAGTTCTTCTTTATCTGCAACTAACCCTAGTGGGCGTTACGACAGAGTTCCTTGTCTTGAAAGGTGAGACCAGGTGACGTTGAATTAGCACCTCTAGAGTTAGTTCCCCTTTCAAAAACGATCTAGACATGTCCTCAACGACACTTTGAATCCAAACCCCGGCTTACCTATATTAAAAGCTTAAAACCAGACCAGGCACTTCCGAATGGCAACAGAAAACTCCATACTTTTAGGTGCCGATGGTTGTGCTATCCGGCGTGTTAGGTATATTTCTAACGGTGCCTCCAGTCTGTGCTTTCTGACGTGCAAAAGTCTCTATTAACTTTCATAAATACCAGTGCTCTTACAGCAGGTGTCATTATTCCGGTTAAATGTACGTAGGTTCCTATCCCGAAGACACCGTGCAAGTACACAATGCTTTTATACAGGCGCCGTTGGTCCGGGGTCTCTCAAGCCTTGCAATTGTGCAAGCTCGAAAATCCAGACTAAGGTGCCATTCTCAGTGCATTTCTCCCCGAACCTTTCTCTCAATACCTTTTCTACTCATACCATCGATATTACCCCCGTGCTTTCTCTTTTTGTACCTTTTTCTGAGTGCTTTCTCACAGTGCCTTTAAGTTTTTCCCTCCGCATGTACGCATACCTTTCCCGCCTTGTCATCTCCATGCTATTTCCAGAGCTGTTTTAAGAAGTAACAATTACCTTAAGGCGCTATTTAAAGAAGTCTAAAGTCAAATATATCTCATACTAAACGGTTTTTCGTAGAAATGTAGGAATGTTTATTTATACCTTAAACCTCCCCACGCAAAACCACCCCAAATCCTAATACCACTAATTTCTTCCGGATCTCGGGTACAAACCGTAGATCCTCGTATCCTATCTACCGCAGCGTCATATTTATATCCTCCAAGCGGCACCATTTTTTCCAATCCGCCGCACCCGAGTGAGATCTGATGATCACAACCCCTGTTGAACTCACCGAACGCCCAAAAGCCGGCGTCCCGATTCGATTCCAGTTCCATCGCAAAGTGACGAAAGGCCTGGACCGCCTGCACGATACATTGCCCATCCATCCTCCAGGCCGCTGCCCACATTATGCACAACGCGTAACACCACGCAGTTCCTGCATAACCCTGCCTGCTTTTCTTACCCAACCTGCTGATTCGTGTCCGCACACTCGGGAGCTTGGGCACATGGAGTATATTGCATCTCAAAAATCAAAAACCAATACGTGTACATTTTTCCCAACAAACATACCCTCACGTGCTCCCCCGTTTCAAAGATAAGTGAGAGTGACTGAGTGAGTAGTAAGTACATTGCGCACTGCGCTGCTGTTGCCGCCTTCTTACGCACACACTGTGTGCGCAACACCCCCAGTTCTACGCAAATTATGCCAAAAATAATATTACAAATATACTTCTTGGTGCTAGACTAAGTCCCGATTCCCGCGACTGCATGCGAATCGCACGTATGACTCATGTGATTGATTGACTACGTCCAAAGCTTGTGGGCCTGCGGCTCCCCCGCAGCCGTTGTAGAGTAGGAAGAAATAAGACGGAATATGTTTCACAAATCATCACTATATCGCGATCATGAAGTTGTTTTTTTGCAAATAATCAGACACATTGAATTGTAGGCACCCAATACAGTTAAACAAACATCAGATAACATGAAGAACATCGCTCAGACAAATAAAGAAATTCGTCCATGATCCCACAAGAGCCTATGGTAAAAACCACCGCTGACAAACCGGCAATAACACTTTTCCGTCTTCATCAAGACCTCCGTGAATGGCCCTGTCGATACGTCTGGATACTTTTCCGAGTCAATCGGGAAAGTAGCATCAGAAAACCCCAGTCGTCATGATTCCACTCAACTCAAAGGAAACTTTCCCAACCGACGCTTTTCTCCTCCCGTTTTCCAAACAAAAATACAAAAGTAAACTGGATTAACGGCCGAACATTCCGATCGTAGGAGCACAAATAAGTCGGATACCGTCCAGGACCATCGTACAGGACAAAGCCATCGTCGCCAGAGACGCCCGATGCAGTAGAGTGCATGCAAAGGGGTTGAATCCGTCGTCATCTTAGGCTGTTTTCTTCATCGAATCGGCCGCTTGTACTTTGCCTTCGCACGCATTGTCGAAATAGATGAGAGTAATCGCTTAAGTGTTCCGTGTTCGTTCATTTTCTGTGGGAAATTATTAGTCATTTGCTCGAATAGAGATACGCTTCAATCTAGAGAACATACACCACATCCCCGGCCGGGCAGGTGGAAGATCTGGAGTAGGTAGTCGCGGCGGCTGTGGTCGTGGGGGTGGTGCGGGAGCAGGCATCGTGAGAATTATGGGTTTAGCGGTGGCGAACGTTAATAGAGTCGCTTCGAAAGTGACAACGGTAGTGACGATGGTATGGATGTGATCGTATTCAGCGGTAGTCGGTAGTATGATAGTAAACTATCGAGGGCTCGTGATGGTATTGTGAGGAAGGATGAGTCTGCGTACAAATACGAATAATCGTGAGACTTCTTGTAGTAGTTGGGGTTCAGGAAGAGAAAACAAACCTCAAAACGGCGGCGGTCTAAGATGACTCTTATACCGCTCCGATTGTATGACCAGAAAGTGACTTGGACAGGCACCAGTGATCCCCCCCTTCCGCAGAAACGGCATTGCTGCGGTCTCGCACTGCGGTCTGGAAACGGGTGAAACTGAGCCATGTGTGTCCGCGACCCCAGATTTGCTGCCACCCATTCCTATCTCATCATCGCTTCGCAGGGCACTGCTGCGTCACATCTGACCCCGGTCGCCCGTCAGAGTGAGGGACCAGGGGGTCCGAGGAGTCGACGGAGGGACTGCGGTGACATTGCATCGGCGGAGCGAAACAAGGCTTGGTGGCTTAGCGACGGATGACCCCCACAGAACGGGCGGACTTTAGCGGCGGTGGAAGAACGGGTGGCAGACGTGTTTTGTTCGGAACAACGAGAGGGTGTGCTGGTGATGGTGGTGGTGGTGGTGGAGCAGAGGGAAGCAACGAGCGTCAGGGACGGAAGGCAGCGAGGTGTGCGATGAGGTGTTAGTCACAGCAGCAACGCAGGGATGTCTGGGCTTAGCGCAGGGACCAGAGCGAACCAATCCCGATGACTGCAACTCTACTGCGGAATCATCTGATTTCGTGTCTAGTTCGTGACTCTTCTTGACGAGTTCCGTGTTGCCGCAGTCTGTAGTTAAAATGAGGAGGCTGGCGCTCTACATTCAGTGCATTCTCAAACTTCAACGCGCCCAGAAACCACAAACGTAATTTACGCGTCTTCCCTCGCTGTCATCACCCCCTCCAGCGCGTCGCGAAGGTTGGAAATCGCTGGGATGCAGAGTACGTCTCCCGTCAGCATGGTCCAATTCATGGTCTACTCTAAGCTAATGAACCCCGTTCGGGTGCTTTTTGGAACCGAAAGCAACGATTTCTCAAAATACATCAATTAACGTTGATCGGAATCGGCCGCGCCAAAAGTCCAATGAACTGCCGACACTCGTCGGCGACTCAATTATAGACATCCCCGTGGTCGAAAGAAGCGAGTCGATGGCTCATAAGCGACCTATTCTCGACCAAGTCCAATCAGGGATATTGACTCAAGGGACGCGGTCATCTGAACCGACAATACAATCAACAAAGCTCACATACACGAAAATGTCCAAAATATTGACTCACAATTACATTTAATACACCCTTCGCCTCAACTACCGTCCGTCCTTTCATGATCTGCATTTCTTGATTGTCAGCAACGACATCGTCATTGTTTGTTGAGCGGTTTCTGTACGACCGAAACTACACAGCCTTGTGCGGTATACTTCCCGCCGCAGCTACAATCTATGTCATTCACGAAGCGGTCTGCCCATTTCTACAACTTTCTTGATATTTCCCCTCCTACTACCATATGGTACGATATTGACGACCGTTTAATCTAGTTCTGTTCATTGTTTCTTGGTTGCCTAGGGCAATTACATCCACTGCGGTGAGAAGACGACCGTGGCGAAACGAAACGGCGACGTCACATCTTCATCCTCCTCAGTCTTCCGTTACCCCGCCATCTACGGCCTTCCCGAATTTCGCGATACAATCGATATCATTCTACGTCTCCCGCCGTAATTGGGGAAGTTTTAGCTACGGAACAAATGTGTGGGTGAAAGGCAGTATTCTCTCCCACGAGTTATAGCTGCAGCATGTCGAACAGCACCTGACGTGATTCCTATTTCTTGGCCTACTATTCATTGGTCTCCTTCTTTACCCCTATAAACTCCGAATTCCTCTCTACAGTAGGTTTCATATGATATTCCTATAGGAATTCCCTCGATCAGTTATTATCTGTCGCAATATGGTGTCGAATCGGCGTCCCAGATGCTATGGGGGGGTCGGTCCCAAGGATGGTCAGTGCTTCAAGACTTTGTAGGCACTAGGTCTCAATTCGCGGAACGTGGTCTTTCTTCTGTCCATATCTTCCCAATTCTATACCACGTTACAGGCCTATCAATAGCACTCTTTCCCTGTCTTGAAATACAACAGTTAGATACGTTGAGGCCTTATCGCAGGATGTTTATATCGGGATTCAAGCCTATCTCCGATGTTCTGCATTATAAGATTGAGGGCATATCGTTCCTCAGAATCACTATCGCCGTACCATAGGGCATTTCTTTCACGCATCTTCACTCGCGCATCTGAGATCCAACTCGCATGTCCGTTGTGCCAGCGAGATATGGTGCGCTGCACGCCCTATATAGTGCATCCCAGCCATCTGACCACCCACACACATCCCACTAAATCAAAGAACATTCTAGAAGGTTGCACTGCATGTGTGTGTTGTATTCTAAGTTGCACATGCCGTTGTGAGTTATGTACCTCTGGCATCGCGATCCCGAATTCACCAGGCTGGCGGACATATGCGATGGATAGGTTGATTTTGGGGGTGGAAACTTGTTATCAAGAACAAGGCCTCCAGACGGGCGCAGATGTCGTGGGTGGTGGGTGACGAAGCAAGCGCTGCGGTTTAAGGTGCCAGCTTGTTGGTCACGCTTTGGTTGGTATGCAAAAAGGATTCTGGTGTGCAGGAGTTTGTGTGAATGCGCCACGGCTTCGTTGTTAACCGGTTTGCGAGGTCATAAATGATCATTCGCACACATTTCGCACACATTTCTCAATCACAACCCGCACAGCTTTTGCAGAAGGCAGCTTATTTTTCCTTCAGCCACACCAAAATCGTGAGGATTGCAAAGATATTGGAAAGATACTGTATAACAATGAAGATTACATACCAAGCAGTCTTGTCATTCTTGTGTGAGTGATTGGCTGTGATCAAGACAAAAATGAAATTGATCTTCGACCTAACGAAGCAATTACAAGCGCGTTCCTAGTGTTCTAGAAATTGAGCACAGTACATAATACAATGACGATTCAACTTCTGGTAGCTATGAGGAATCACGGGCAGCAGCTGACTAAGTATTTGCCGCATTCTCTCGTTCTCAGAGATTGTTTAGCGGGATCATTGCATACATCTACAACTGCACCCCCGGATTCACATTATATAACAATGTCAGTGGCCAGCTCGACCAGTTTTTCTTCTGCAATTATCTAGAAGTGCCTCGTTTGATTTCAAGCTTTCAATGCAGGGTCCCACATTCACATAGGTGAGTCCTCTTTGGAGAAGGGCCGCTACAATTTCCCCGGGCCCCATGGCTAGTATAAATCGGGCCAGGGAGATACCGGACACAATTCTATTAATTATTTCCAACAAATGTGCGTTTCTCGTAATTTCTGCGTGTTTTCCCAGACACATAAGTATGTTCCATGTATTTGCTTGACATTAGCTCTACAATGGACCTCCGTGAACTTTCCTACAGTCGCTAGATTTCTGGGCTTGTGTTGAGATATCTTGTCTCGTTAGCCCATCGGTCAATGAGATGGCGTCAAGAAACACCCTTCATTAATGCTATTTGGCATCAGACCAGGAAAAACAGGTGAACTTGCTTAATCAGAAATGGGCCTTCTAGCCAATCAGAATGCGACAAAACGAGTGATTGATTGTGGTTGGAGTGAAAAGAGGTCATGAGACTGGAATGTGGTCACGGGAACGAACAGGAACTCAGCATGCAGCCTCTCATCATCTGAGACTAGCAGGTTATTGAGTGAGAGTCTTATATGAAGGCTGCATGACCCTTTTTTTGAACTGGCCCTCTGCTGTAAAGTAGAAGGTAACCATGATGAGAATCTCAAGAACATTTCAGAAATACAAAGTACATGTGGTCTGAGGGCTTTGCTGGCACTAGTATCACGTGAATTTGCTCAGAGCCTCCGCATTTGCTTGTTGTGAACCCTTGCTTAAGACAATAGTCTTCGCGTAGCGGAGCGGCCAGTAGTTCGTAAGCTCCATAGGGTCGTTGCATAAACCATCACTCGCACATATTTTCCTGGGGGTCAGCAAGACGACTTACGGAACACTCCACTTACCCGCGAGAGCGTAATAGCAGCCTTTGTCCTCTTTTATAAAGACTATATGCGTCACTAAAGGCGTATATATGCCAAAATCATGGGTGGGGAAAAGGGGACCCAGGTTTAAAGCCTCGGTATCATGCCACACTATGATGGCACAGCAGAAATAGAGTGTTTGGCGAGAAATGCACATGGTCATAATGGGGCAGCTTATACTAAAGAACCCGAGGTAACGAAATTTGAACCCTCGCATATATACCGAGTACATAGGTAGATGGATTTTGTCTCCGCCTCCTACAGTATGCGCAGGTGATGGATGAAACGCACTGTGAAGGGGGCATTAGGTCACAGCCCATCACCCACTCACCACCGTTGCCCGAGTCCAGTGTGGGATACGGGCAGCCTAACCGGCCTCATTACTCGGCTTCAATGAGAATTACGAGAATTACGAGAATTACGAGCTGGTAGCACTAAAAGTAACAAACAAAAGCTCCGAGGCGAGCGGATACGCAGCCATAATTTAGTGAAAGCTAGCGCCAATCATTACCCCTTTAATTTCAGACTTTCCACCCCTATTCTTCATAAGATTAAATGTAGGGAGAGGTAGGTTTTTATCATGATCACCAAACATTAGGTAGCTATGATGTGCATAGGTAGGGAATATCGTAAATTCCAGAGACAAAAAATGCAATGAAAGCAATACGCCACCACCACTCCACATACCATAACCCCTGGGTATAGTACACGAAAATAATTCTAAAAATCCGAACGTACTTTCTCTTCCCGAAAGATGATTGCCTTTTGAATTAAAATTGATAAACACGCAATGTTTGGCCTCAAAAGACTCCCACCTTCCCTCTCCATCCGCATCTTTCTCTTCGCACTCCTAACCTTATATTTCCACCCCAAATTATTTTCCAGCGTTACTGCATTACGGTGATGTTGGTTTAGAACAGAGCGACAGCTATTTCGCGTTAGTAAACAAAATATATTACAGCGAGGAAAAGGATGATACATACCCATACCAGCGACAACCGCAACCATAACACCACCGACCTTCATCTGACTGGCTGCACCAGTGTACTGGGCAGGAGGAGGAACAGAGGTAGAGTGGTTGTAACCAGGCGCAGCAGGAGCAGTGTACTCGGGAGAAGTGGCATTGGGGTAAACGCCGGGGGCGCCACCGGTGGGGACAGGGGTTGCACAGTCGCAAGAAGTAACGGTAGAAACGTGGGTGGAATAGACAACGGTGGGCACGGGCTTCTCATCAGGCTTGGACTCGGGAGTGTAAGAAGGCGCGGCAGGAGTGTAAGAAGGTGCGGGAGGAGTGTAAGATGCGACAGGCTTGTCATCGTGCTTGGGCGTATCATCCTTCTTGCCGCCACTGGGGTTGGAGACACCGAATTGGGTCGAGTACTGGTAGTATCCGGTCGTGTCCTCGATCAACTGAAGTCCGTAATGGGTAGTATCGGCCTCGAGATCGGTAGAAGGAGTCCACGAGTAAGAACCAGAGTTGGGGATCTTCTCGATGATGGTGGCGATAGGAACAACGTTGGTGCTAGGACCACGGAGGAGAACAAGCGAGACAGTTCCCTCAGAAGTAGGCTATATCACACAATTGAGCTACTGCCTCTCGAACACCCAAATAAGAATACTCACCTTCCAAGTGATCTCGTAAGGCTTTCCACATTCAACAATTGAACCCAGGTTAGGCGTGTAGATAGGATTTCCCTGGGGCTCGCCCTTGGTGGGAGTCAACGCGGAGGCAACAGAAGCAAGAGCGGCGACAATGCCGGCGAAAATAGCGGACTTCATTGTGTGAATTATGTATTATGCGAACAAAGACTGTAAAGAATGGCTGCGGTTAAAACCTGCAAAAAAAGGATTGACGAAGATGGGGGGGTGGTAGTAGTAGTGAGCGACGGTGTGTGATAAAGGGAGAGAAGAAAGCTTCCGCGCGACGGGGCTGATGGGGGATCATCTTTATATGATGCACGATGGGGCGATTGGCAAAGACAACTGGGGAGATTAGATTGAAGATGGGACAGACGACGGACATGCCTGCGAGCGAGAGAACCCCTGCCGCCGCGCTAGCTCAGCGAGATGGGAAGGGGTCTGAAATGCGCTGCTCGGACTAAGCGAGTAAGAGCGTGTGGACCAGCAAATTCGGGGAGACAGGGGCAGCAATACTAGCAATACATCATCACAGCATTGCCATTACCACACGAAGATGCTGAAGCACGGCCATTGATTGACCGTTATGGGCCTATTCCATTCCCTCCATTCCCTCCATTCGCCAGAGACAGCAGACAGGCAGACTTTTTTGCAGTGTCTCCATTCAGCCCTCTGGTTTGGCAGGGGTTGCGAGACCCGGTGCTACAAGGTACCTTAGATGAAGTTCTCCTTGCAGCAATCTCGAGTCATAGGAGGTACCTTGCATGAAGTGGAGTAGGCAGGTACGCATGTTTTGGGCAACACCACAAGTCTCACCATGTCGCATTGCTACTCCAGTCCCCAGCTGTGAATAAAGTACTTCTCCCTTCCTTCCAACTCCGAAGCAAATACCGAAATTCTCCCGAAACATTGCTGCACAGCTCTAACCAGGCAGACACTGGGCATGCCAGTGTGCTCTGACAGCAGCACTTGCCTCGCGCCAGAGCTAAGGTTTTTTGGCGCTCGACGCTCGCTAACACTTCAGCCGCTTCTTGTCATGTCTTGTTATGTCAGACTTTTTGGTTTGTTTGAAAAAGGGGTCACTGGGTCCGTTTTACTTCATTCATGCACTGTGTGAGACTGGCACAGGGAACCTGGAGATCCATTCCATCGATTGTCGGTTGACGATTGACGTTCGTGAATAGCCGCTGGCCTGGAAGAAGCTTATCGAGAAACCCTAAAAACTTTATGTGCTTTTCGCTCAACGTCATATGAATCAGATCGTTTGTTGCAGCCTGGGTCCGAGAACTGTTTCGTGTCGCGCGTACCTCGCATGACGAGCACAAGTAACAAGTCGTCACATTCCAAGCCAATCCCTTCGCGAAGTATCGCTGAAAACAAAAATAGTTCTTGTTAACGACCTTCACAGTTTACTGACCACATGAGGGATGAGGTAGAAAATAGCGCACTATGAATCGATCAATCTGATTGGCCGACAAATGTGGATGCAATTATCAGCGCTGGGAGTGACATATTGTGACTTGTATGACAGATGTACGAGAAAAGAAGTTGCACGCCTTGGTATATCAAACGACTAATAGCCACTTCTATTTGGCCTATGGAGGGACTGTAAGGTACCTACTGTACTCTCGCCGCCACAACCCTTTGATTTGGATCGTGGCTGTAATCGTATTGATTCCTCATAATTTCCTTCATTCCGTTAACTGCAGCCAATCAAGTATACAACACATTATGGCGCTCGCGACCAATCTGTGCATGACGAGAGAATGATTTGATCGCAATCGCGGCGGAACCCAAAGTTTTATTTGAATCAAGTTTTATAGTATTAGTTTTGTCTTCAATGGAAGAAGGGGGTGGCGATGGCCTCCTCAAACTCTCGGCCCATAGCACAAGATCAAAACAACAAGCATGTCCGAAGCGATGCCGGAAGCCCAAAGCCCTACCCGGTACAGCAACCGAATGTAATCCTTCCGCACTTACACTCATCAACTACTACCTTGCATCATTTTACATAACACTCGAAGCTGGCACTCGTGAATTCCATGCCGTTTCTTTCTCTTGCCTACTGTTTTGGTCTTTCGGTGTATCTCTTGCCTGTGGAGTAGAGGAAGCCTTACTCGATTCGACTTCGATTTAATGTATAAAAGGTAGCGACTAACAGACCAATTCCAGTACTAGCGCTTCTAATATTCTCGGTATATTTGTTCATCACTCGAAGTTCCAGAACACCGCTCAAAAAGTGGCGTCATTCTGGTTCAAACAACTCCCGTCGAAACTAGCCGAAACTCCGCTACTACCGTAGTGTTAATCATTTAAGTGCACTGGGTTTCTATAATCCGTCCACGAAAGGTAACTACAAGGCGTGGATTCCGGTCATGACAATAGTGCATATATACTATGCCAAAAAACCCCCGTTTATTGATGTGACTGCAGTGCTACATTTACCCGAGTGCAGCATGACTCCCAGAGTCCAGTGATTGTAGCATATTACTAAATTTAAGATTCCAATTACTGGGGAATAGCTCAAAATACCACAGTAATACAAGATACCTGCAAAAATGGCATTGTAAATAATTGAGTATTTAGTTGAATGGGGTAATATTGGTCAATTGAGCAGTATTGAGCATTTACATAGATGTGGCAGGCATTTCACATTCTTGTCACAATGATATGACAGTAATAAACCAGTATACCTACAAATAGCCCTAATATAATGTTATATTCATTGGCAAAAGTGCAAATTGACTATAGACTGTGCTATGCGCACACGTGTACACACACAGCTCATAGCAAGCTTCCCGTGGACCCCTTCATGACGGGCAGCCTATAGTCATCTATAGTCAATTCATGGAGATGTGCGCATAGGCCTATGGACCTATACCCAATTGGTGGCCAGAGATGGACCAATACCTGTCGTTGCTGCCTGGAGTCTTCGCTGTTATACCCGTACTGTACACACTATCGCTGTAAGTCCACTATACAGCCCGCTGGCACTTGAGAGCCTGTTTGATAACCTACTTGGGAGCTTGCTTGGGAGCCTGCTCAAGAGAGCCGTGCCTGACAAAGCTGCACTTCAGGAGTAGTAGACTTTTCCACTGGAAGCTTTTTGCTGTATGAAAACTCTGAGTTTGTGGATGCTTTGGCCAATAGAAGGCTATAAGTATGTTAAAGCTTTGACATTGACGTTGATATAGCCAACCTATTTGACAAAGTGCTTTCAGTACCATCACCATCACCATCACCATCACCGTCACTATCATGGCTATCAGCTTATGACTGAATGCGCACACATAAGCCTAAAATCGCTGGGAAACTTGCTGCAGATTCCGCTGAGAAATCTGAGTTGGAGATCTGCTCTCCCCAAGATCCAATTGTTTACCATTCCTGCAGAATCTAAGTCTGAAATTGTCAACACCATGACTGAGGCATTGTGAAATCTTGTCGTGGTGGCAGCGCTAAAGATAAGGTTCAGACTATGATATTGACCGATGTAATGATTTCGGCCAACATATGCCGTCTGCCTCCTGCCACACACCATACACCACATGCCGCCCACCGCCCGCCAAATACTGCCCACCAATCACTGCCTGACATACACCACCAGCCTTATACCTCCCTGTGAGTGGCATCTGCAACTCAGCAAGTCTCTGGATTGAGCATGCAGGACTATACATGGGAGCATATAGTCAAGTGAGATTGGAAGTGTCTTTCTTCTTGAGAGTGTACTTAAGAGCATAGAGTGAAGTAGGCTGGGAGTGTACCATTGAGTGCAATTGGGAGCGTACTTGAACGCGTACTGGGAAGTGTACTTGAGAGCGACTCGGAGGTGTACTCGGGAGTGACTTGAGAGCTTACTTGGGAGCGTATAGTCAAGCAGGCTGGGAGTGTGCCATCGAGTGCAATTGGGAGCGTCCTTGAGAACTCGCTTGGAATTATACTTCAGAACATACTTGGAGATAGACTTGGAAGCATACTCGGAGTGTATTTGGGAACGTCTTGAGAGCTTACCTGGGAGTATACAGTCAAGCAGGCTGGGAGTGTGCCATCGAGTGCAATTGGGAGCATTTTTGAGAGTATGCCTGGGAGTGTACTTAAGAATATACTTGGAGGTAAACCTGGGAGTGTACTTAGAGTGTACTAGGGAGCGTCTTGAAAGCTTACTTGGGAGAGTACAGTCAAGCAGGCTGGGAGTATGCAGTCGAGTGCAAACAGGAGTGACCTTCAGAGTGTACTTGGTAGCATACGATCAGTAGTGTACTTCAGAGCGTACTTAGGAGCGTGCAATAAAGTGCATCTGGCAGCTTGCTTTCCAGTTTGTTGTATACAGTGTAATGTATACTCTGTGCAGCGTGATATATAGTATCCAACACACAAAATCACATGCATATCATAGTAATCTAGTCAATGTGTAGGTCCATAGGACCTCATAGTCCTCCGTGTCAAATATTCTATGAATTACCATCTTAAAAACAGCTTCTCTATAAGTTACGCGTCGCGTAAGGTCATCTTTCCCGGTGTTCAGCAAACTACATACATAGTATAGTGGTTAGTGTGTTGTGGCGGGAAAATCCGTTTCTCACCACCACCGCCACTCAGCTTGGCAGAGGGAAGCCGGCGGGGGGCGTACGGAGATACAGGGATAACGGAGATGGACTGAGCGACGGCGGGTGTACGAAGATGGACTGAGCGACAGGGAGTATATATTCGGGAGACCCCGGGGTAAATAGACATCATCTCATCTAATCATCATATAACGAAATACAGACTCTATCTTTCCAAGCTTTTGGTCTCACTCACTCTTTCCGAGATTTTGTAGATCCACGCAATTGTGTGGTTCCTTATGGCTGGGTACCCTATCATATCTTCTCACCCTCTTCCTATGCTCCTTGAGCCAGAATCACTCTTTCTCAAGAATTCCCTTTGGATGCTGCAAGAGGTGTGGCGGAGTATTGATAATGGGCTCTTTGCCCTCTAGCTCTGCCATTTCACCACAAATAGAGCCCAAACATGAATTCTGATTGGGAAAGCTGCATACAAAATGGTGGAAAAGACCCCCTCAAGCTAATATGGGTACATATGAAGAAAACAAAGTAATGAAAAATATCTAGCCTGCAAGCTGAGCAAACACCAAAGGAAGTAACAGCATTTCTAGGGATGATGCAACAATGTCAGATTGGAAAGCCTGATGCAGTAAGCTGGGTATATCAACGGTACAAATGAAAAAGGCACCAATCTAACACTGCGTCTGGAAAATCAGATTCTGATATGTATAATCTATTATAGGCCGTATGGCCTACAGTAACCTCCCCTAACACTGATAATACCAAATAATATAAACTACCCCAGAGTGTTAGGGGTTGTCCTTTAGCAGCGATAATGATACTTGATTTTGGATACCAGATGCATACATATCTACGATATGCATAACACCTATGCATGTATAGTTCAAGTGGTCAGTATTATGCTTCTTACTAGCAGAAGTTCATATTAGTCACGCCAAGAGTATGAACAAACCTAGAGTTCAGTGCAGAAAGCGCAGCTATCATACTGGACTGAAGTTACTTAGGTAACTAACAGCACTGATAGTTTTCATCTTTGTTCACGTCCGGAAACTATGCGGGACATGCATGGTGGTCATGCACAGCAGTTGATAGTCAAACGCAATTAAGAGGACTCTCCACTCCTACCTGTAATGGGTTAGGATCAAGTGGGGCATGTTCTGGTCAAGAGAATAGTCTCAACCCTAGCATGACGTAACTGAGAGAATAATGACATTGCAGCAATCCTAGAGTGAACACCACTCATTGACATGAGTGGTCTGGATTGCAATGTAACTTCGTATCGGATATGAGCTTACGCGTTAATATTCCATGTTGGCATAGTTTCGGTTGGTCACCTAGCACATCTATGACGCATTTATGTAACTCATCTGCATGAGAGATTTACAAGGCAATAAGTATTATCAACATGGTTGGTAGATGTTCTAACTACCGACTCGTATGATTGCAAGATGTCTAAGTTCAAGTCTGTCTGAGGTGTTGGCTAGATGATGTGTCGCGATAGCGCTATGATGGTCATCGTAGTATTGCAACCAGGTGTGGGGTCCTGCGATATTGCTATATATGAAACAGTGTTGGCGCAGGAAGAGAGTGAGGACAAGCACAGAAAACACCGAAGGTAATCTTAAAATATTATTAAGAATTCTATCCATTGGAAACATTACTTCTCTCATACACACTCGAGACTGGGCCTTGTATGCCTGGACATTATTATACACCTGCTGAGTTCGCACTGCAGAGGATAGTCAAGTTTTTCAGCAATCATCTTTTTCAATTGGAAGAGCTCCATTTAACCCACATATACTGGGTGGTTTTTTGTTTCTGCAAAGATGACAATGTTGGGTACCTGGTGGTAGGATATTTCAATACCGGTGCACTACCATTTGAGAAGCTTTCCGGGGATTGGTTATTCGACAGTGAGGAGTGATTTTTGTTTATTTAGGAGACGGTTGTTAGAGACTGTTCGACTTGGAAGCTCTTGCAAGACGAGGGCAAGAGGTTGAATTTCAGGAAGAAACGAGGAGAGAAAGAGTAACTAGATAGGCGGCTGTACATAGATTCAATGAATATTGTATTAGTTATTGGGATCTAAATACCCCTGTAACACAGAGCCATTTTCTGTAGCCCCCAATAATACACCTGTAATTTACCAATAGCATAACTGAATTATTACTGTAATGCAAGTGTAGTGCATGTATTATATACTGCACTGATTTATAAATTATACTATATATTCAAGAGTTGCTCATTAATTTGCTACTTTGAAATCTCTTTTCACATTATTGACATGGACTCTTTTAACTCTGCCATGCTTTGTTGAAGAACTCTGACAAGGGTATACTCTGACTCTTATGACTCTGACAAGTATACTTCTACAACTCTGACATGCTTACTCTTACAATTCTTACAAACTCACTCCCACGACTCTCACATGCTTACTGTCACAACTCTGCCAAGCTCACTCCCACTGCAACTCTGACATGCTCACTTTTACAACTGATCTGGTTGTACTCACAACTCTGGTATATTCACTTTTGAACCTTTGACATGCTTGGTCTCGCTGCTCTTACATGCTTACTCTTACCTCTCTGACAATCTGTCTTACCTGGGAGCTAGCTGGTAGCAGTGGATCCAGTTTCACTTATAGGAGTGAAACTGACTTCACTGGTACCAGTGGATTTGGCCTCGCTGGAAGCATGCTGGTAGCAGAGAATCTGGATTTGCTATGAGCTGACAAGAAGCTTTGGATCTGGCTTCGCTTTTACAATTCTGACATGCTTGGTCTCACTGCTTTGACATGCTCACATTAACATTTTTCACAATCTGGCTTCGCTCGGATCAAGCTTGTAGAGGTGGTTCCAACTTCCCTAGTAGTGGTCAAAGTGGCTTCGCTTGGAACAAGCTGGTCGTAGTCGATCAGGCTTGGCTAGTATGGGTGAAACTCACTTTGCTGATAGTAGTGGATATGACTTTGTTGGTAGTAGAGAATCTGGATTCGCTATATGCTGGCAAGATGCTTTAGATTTGGCTTTGCTCCCATATCTTTGACATGCTTGGTCTCCCCACTCTGACTTGCTTACTCCTAATTTGCTCATAAGTTGGCTCTGCTGGAAGCAAGGCAGTAGTGGTAGTTAAAGCTTTGCTGGTATAGGTGAAACCACCTTCACTTGTAGCAGTGGATTTGAACTTACTCGTAAGGAAGTATTTGGCTTTGCTGGAAACACTCAATCCGCATTTGCTAAAATCACATTGGTAAAAGTGGATTTGACTTTGCTTGTCACAGTAGTTCTGACTTTGAATACAGTTGTTGATCTGGCTTTGCTGACCATTGGCAGGGGTATGTAATCTTCAGCTCATAGAGGAATAATCAAGAAGTAAAATATGCAATGGAGGTAATGGTAAAGGTGGTGATGGTAAAGATGCTGATGGTGAAAGAAGTGATGGTGAAGGTGGTGATGGTGAAGGTGGTGATGGTGAAGGTGGTGATGGTGAAGGTGGTGATGGTGAAGGTGGTGATGGTGAAGGTGGTGATGGTGAAGGTGGTGATGGTGAAGGTAGTAATGGTGAAGGTGGTGATGGTGATAGTAGTGGAGATGGCGATTGAAAAAAGGGGGTTGATAGAATGCATACTGTTACGGGGGTAACAACACCTATTAAAGATACTTCTCTTTTGCCGAAAGTACTTTAGATGCGTACGGCTGTAGATCCTATCCTTATAATGAATCGTCGGAGGTTTCTTCCGAACTGGTTTCTTTGCAACTAGCTTCCTCCAGTTCTTCCTGTTGATAAGGTTCCTTCAACTTCTGATATGCCTTCCGCTTTGGAATATAGACAGTTCCGTTATCTAGCTTAATAGGCCGGATACAATCTTTAACTCTATGGCACCCTTTCCTATCGGATGGCCAGGCGCATCGGAGGCACTCGCCTGCTTCCTTGCGTCTTTGAATCTCAGGCTCGTCAATACCAGCTGTTTTAGACTTATTCTGTACAGACCTGGTTTGCCTGATTCGCTGTGACCGATCCTTTTTATATAATCCCTTCTTGGAAATGGGCGTAGGATTGATTAAGTCGGTAAGAGTTTTCCCTGTTGCTTTAAGGGCGGCGATATTTCGTAACCGTTGAGAGTCCTTAAGATACTCTTCACACTCTTTGAGTATCTTATGCTGATGGTCTTCCTTTGATCCCTGATCTTTCGAGTCTTGAATCTCCGTAGTATTCTGCATTGCGGGTTCGCTGACTTCCTTGGTCCCTTGTTCTTTTCCAATAGTCGTTCGTCCGTTGCAATTATCAATATGCTTAACCAGACTTTCTTCGAGACGGATAAGACCTGCTAGCCACCACACACACTGCGCCAAGAATATATGCCGAGACTTCCTGGAGTAAGATATGATTCTTTCGAGAGCATACACAATCACGTCGTTATCGTTTTCGAATGTAATGGTCATTCGAAGGTATTGTGAATCCAAGGTGCGGGGCTGCCGCTACACAAAGCTAATAGATTCTAGGTATAGATATAATAGATATAGGTATCATAAAAACGCAATAATAAATAAGGATATTTCTCCGCTGGTAGGTATCGTTCTTCTCGTAGCTGTTCGAGCTTCTCCTCCTCATTGCCGGAACAATGTCATCTCTGTAAAGCTAGTGCCCTATTACCTTCGGCCCAAGTCCTTGACACCACGCTATGATGAAATCCCTCAATGATAGTCACTTATCTGTGGGTCTTATTGGCGATGCCCGGTAGATATCCTTGCGGCTTATTTGTATGCGCCTAGCGGAAGTACTCGCGCATCCCCATAGGAGACACGTATCATTTCGCTCATTAATCAGACCATAACTTCAACTTTGACATCTCATTTCGATAGGTGGTAGTCGGT
>Ga0307514_10001285_pt1 | contig 32626 bp, 23 predicted proteins | sample 16_EM_MG_FD_203088 | JGI IMG/M metagenome (GOLD analysis project Ga0307514, IMG submission 203088) | Populus trichocarpa ectomycorrhiza microbial communities from riparian zone in the Pacific Northwest, United States - 16_EM | ecosystem: Host-associated > Plants > Roots > Unclassified | place... | reverse complement strand
TCTATAGCAAAACTTCCCATAAGAAGAGAGGGCTTCACTCCATACGACTTCTCTATCACCATTGTAAGCCAGGTATAATATCTCGAAGACCGCGGTCCCCGATGTAACCATCAAGTAAGCTACAATCTGCTCAAAAAACACCAAAACAATAAGTATAAAGGAGGTGAAAGAAAGTTCATTGAAATAAATGATTAATTTCCTCGGAAAATTTTTAAACACTGGATTTGGTTAAGGAACTAGAAAGTAAAACCTGGTCAGAGACAAAGAACAGCCAAGCCTTAGTAACAAAGCATCTGATCCATGTGGAGACAGCAGCAAGAAAAGCATAACTAGCACAGATTCCACTAACAAAAAACATGTACCTGCAAAATAATTAATTCTTCCACATTTTATCATCATATAAATACAACATAAACAATAAATAAGGAAGCAAAATGATAATGCTAATTTTAACGAATATTTTGCAGAAATCACTTCTGATAAAATCTCATGCATCGAATAAATGCATACGAGTAATGCTAATTTTATCAAATATCCTTGCCGAAATGACTAATAAGTGGGTATTATTAGAAGATCTCATAAATCCAAAATTGAAACTTTTGCAGGAAGTAATATACGAGGAAGAATATTTCGGTAAGATTAGCATTATCAGGACAAGAAAATGAAAAGAATGCGTCACTTGAGTCCGGTGAGATTGTTGTATTTCAAATCACCATATATATATAAAAAAAGAGATTAGAATATTGTACTTGTTTTATCAGCATTAGGTTAGGCTCAAGATACTGGCAAAAAAATAAAGGTTCGGGAGTCCTCCAGATAATACCAAGCAAATAAATACCATCATTGCAGCCAGTAGATAAGCAAACCCCACTGCTTCTCACTCGTCCCACCTGCTGCAGTTCCATTGCCTCTTCACATTCTTTCCATGCATGTCCTTTTCATACCAGAAGCCCGATAGCAGTATATCTGGACCTATACAAGCACCGGTCTTATTTCAAAACGATCTTCTCTCTCTTCCCCTAGTTTCCCTGCTGGGCTAAATTTTTTATTTCTTACTCGTAGCTCAAGTAGATTTTGAGTCTCTCATGAGATATGGCTCTTATGCTCAAGCTCTTAGATTGTTCTCATAGGCTCCCTGTAATCCCTCTTAGTGTTGCAACCATGTGGTTAACTGTTACCAATTAGCAGGAAAATAGCAGCTATGGTGATTTTAAACAATTTCAAATATTTTCGAACGATTTCTTAACGTACCTCTAACCTATTGACTGACATAACGAGTTTCAAGAGTTGTCATTTTCAAAACAACCTGAGCACCTGTCTTTTAAACTTCAGAGCATGTAAATTGTAAACTGCACTGATTCTGGTGACTGGTGAATCAAATGAGATGGTGCACGTGACAAGCATTTTGAAGATGCAAAGTAAACGAGTCAGCATCAATAATAGAATTCAAAAAATGAATTATTTTATCAAAATCTACAAACAATCATGGAAAACTCTATAAATTCAATAAAAAACCTGCTATTTTATGAAACCAAAGGTAGCAAATCCTGGCCAAATCTCAGCACTCATTCAGGAGTTTCATTGGCCATGGCAAACTGACAAAAATGGCTTCTCCGAGCACATAAAGAATAAATAAGATGTCCTCAAATTGTATTGCACCTGTCTCCACTTTCCTCTCCAAAACAGAGCAGAACCCAGTGGCTAGAAATTCTTTCCCAACTCATCTCTCGTTACTTTCTGGCATACACAGGTTCCTCTACGTCCATCCTTAAGCTGTCTCTTGCCATCCATTTGCTTCCTCTTGCGATAGGAAGAAAAGCTATTTTCAGAATTCTGCTCTCCCAAAAACATTCGCCCTTCTCCACAACTGTGTTGAGCCTCCTAGATGCTCTCAACAAACTCGCAAATTCCACTACAACTCCAATCAACTGAAGGGAGATAACCAAACGGCTTCCGTGAAGTCCACCATCCATTGCATTGAAAAATATTCCCAATCCATTCCCTATTTCTCGAGCCATACGAGATCTTTTTCTACAATCCACCATACAAATAGAAAGGCAGCAGAAGACCACTACACCCAGAAGAAATTGAATGCAACAACAAGAAAGTAATGGCGACAGAGAGGAAACTATCAAAATGATGATTCCTTTATAATGAAACTATAATCTTTTCAACTATGTGAAATTGTGAATTCTATGGTACAAAAGAAAAAAATTGGAAAGAAATGTAAAAACGACAACAGAAAAGGAATGAAACAAAGAATGACAAGGCTGGAAAAAAAGGGGGCTGAAAACCTGATCTATTAAGTAACTTCTTCGCAAAACATAAGCTAAAACCTATCCTTTCATCAGTGTATCCTGTGTATATTTCTATAATTCCTAGTTTCAGATCTTCATCAACATTTTACAGTGAACAAGCACCCAGAACAACTTGTCCAGGATTGTCACGCAACCCAGCACACCATCTACAGACTTGACTCCTTCCCCATTCCTGGGTTGTCAATCAGCAAAACTGGCCTCAATTATCTCTTCAGCAGAACTAATTCTATCAAACTGACAGCTATCTTTAAGAAAAAGACATCAACCAACTTCAATACCCCTCTCTCTAGCTTTTTGGATAACAGTGCTTACATATCCTCTACTCTTTGATAGATTATAATAGCAACTCCATAGCTTCATAGAGAATGGATGTGCAGATAAAGCTTTCTTGTAAAACCTGTCAGAAATTAACTTGACACCAGAAATATCACCCAAAATACCTGCAGCTTCAACCCACACAAATTCCGGTGGCACTGGAATAGCATGAAAGATTGCATCGACCAAGATTGAGCACGCCCAGTATAGAACACTGTCAGAAGTAACATTAATATAGCTGTAGCCTCTGCACAAGAGCTTGCAAACAGAAAGAGCTATTGGGTAGTTGGATGGCACCATCTCTAAGATGGCTTCAACAAAATCCACCAATTCTTTTGGCTGGTTTGACTTTGGGGGTAAAAGAGAGGGGCCATACCACACTTCAAGAACAAGATTCACCAAAGAAAAGTCAGATGAAACCGGACTCAATATGCTACTGATTAGCTGCTGAACTTTTGGCTTCTCAATGTTGTCAATGAATCGTCTAGATAATGGTTCACAAACTGGGAGAGCTTGGGTATCATTCAAATAACCATTCAAAATTTTCAGTTTTTCACTGACAGGAGCATCCTTCCTTAATTTTGGCTCATGGTTTAGCAAGAACACAGCATGCTCTGATAAGCAATGTTTGATGTACTCTGGAGGTGCAGCCTTCAGTGCTCTGTCAATGGCAACATGAGCTTCAACGTGGTCTTTGTGCAATAATTTAGCAAGAGATAGATTAATTAATCCAAACATCATATCCATCTGATTAGAGTTGGGTATCAGAAAGTCTAGATTTGATGCTGAAGCTGATTCCAGTGATCCAAGTGAGCTATTACCATCCACCGCATCCAAAATCTCATTTTGAGGATATTGAACTTTTGAAACGGAGTTAAACCAGCGGACAGTGAGTTCTTTTGCAAAATCAGGACCTTCTTCTTGGAGGGCACACTCAATATACTGATTCCAGATACAATGAATTCCAGGGACTTCTTTTGGCCAATTACTAATGGCTTCCTCAAACCCTTCAAAGCTCACACTGCCCAAGCCATTTTTTTTAAGCCTTGCTGACAGGAGAACAAGTTCTACACAGGACGGGTACAACTTCGTATACTTGCCCAACAAATTCTGACAGCAAGCTAAGCCATCAAAAACTAGTGTACACCTAATATGGCTGAGAGCAAACTGTTGGGCCATTCTGCCATTTTTGTCACTTTCAAGTGATTCACTGTTGACAGACATTTCAACAGAATCCACTGCCATCTCAACTAGCTTAACAGCCCTCTGCTTCTCTTCATTTGGTAACTGAACATAAGGCCATTCAATTGCAAGGAGTTCTTTGTCACATTCAAAACATTGTACAATAGCATCAGGTAACTTCCTGTAAATAACTAAGTACACACAACAAACCCAGAAGATATATTTGTCAGAATTTGTTAAGCATGCGAGGATATCAGAGAGCAACAGAAAGTGAGGCTCATCTGAGTTAGCTGCCACAGGGAAGAGTCCTTGGATTTTCTGAATAGCCTTGCCAACATTCCCAGACATGCACAAACAATCCATCATCTGTAAGAACAAATCTAAGATGCATGCACTAGCATACATATTGCCCTTATCAAAAGCAGATGCCTGGCGACAAAGCGCTGTGAGAGCAGCATTATATGCTACCATTCGATCATCAAGATGTATACGACTGTTGATGTACATGAGCCAAAGTCCATAAGATCTTTCGTTGTTTTTAACCTGAAGGACAAGAGGAAAAGGGTTTCCATACAAAAGTTTGCATTCTGTCAAGTAAAAGGAAGAGAGAGGAAGGGATTTAAAAGACAAGAAGAAAATATGACCCGGTTTTAAACAATGACAATATTGAGTAGCAGGCACATTCACATGGAACAAAGGCATAAGCACGTACACTAATCCAACCAAGCCCACATCTGATCTGTTTTCATAACGGAAACTTGATGGAAAGAAGGTTCCCTGATGGGAAAAAATAGCTGAATTTTAAAAACTGCTCCCCTCTTTTTTTGAAAACTTCAACCATCAAAAATGACTCGAAAAGAAAGTAACTGGTAGAATTTCAGCCAGATTAGGCTAGTGAAATCATCTAATTACAAAAGTTTGGAAAATTCTTTTACTTCGATAGGAACTTGCATGTGCAAAACAGGAAGCTATGAATAAAACTTGACTTGCAGCTCTGCATAGTCAAGGCTGCTTTTCACTTCTATGAAATAGATTTGTACTACTGAAAGCATGGAACTGTAGCTTAATTATAATCGCAAATCCAGAAAGCATTTGACCAGTCTCAGAATCTCAGTTTCAAGAGCAATTTTGTGGAGAATGGTTAGGTCTAGTTCCTAAATTTTTATAACATACCGCATAGGAGAACATGTCATCCTTCCCAATTGACTCAATGTTGCTGTAGTAAATGAGCAGATACATCATCCACAGAGCTTCAGATGTTGGATCAGCCTCAATTGCTCGTGACAGCATGGAGAGAGGCTGTAGAACAAAGTATTAGGACGGTAATTAGAAGTTTCTGAACAACAAGGATACTACAAGTAAAAACTGAAACCACATACTTTACCTTCTTCATACCCTCCAGCTTGTAAACCTCCTGACAGAGAAAAAGAAGAGCCATTTCAAGGGACTGCAAACTGCTGGCTAATGCTTGATTGAGATGATTCTAAGTATACATCAAGCAGGAAGAACAACATAAATGAGAGGATGAACCAAGAAGAAAACAGCAAAAGACTACACTGGTAAAACATAAAGCAAATACGGCAATATGTAAAATATGAAGTGGATAAGGAAATATGTAATGGAGGCAGAACTATGCAAGCATAATATATGCTGCACAGAATTATAATTGTTTCAGAAACAACAATAATGAGAATAGAATTGACAACAGGAATCTTTTATATGGGCTGCCTTCCCTTCTTCCTTTCACTAGATCAAGAGAGGAGAGAGATTCCTTAGCGACAAGGTTTAGGATGCAACGAAACAGAAATAAATGCCTGTGACTTTATGTCGTAATTGGAAAATAGAACACAAACACACCAATCAGAGGTGGACAGTAAACCAAATCTTCACACTTGCATGCTACATTCTTAAAAGAAAGTTCAAATAGACACAGCAAGATAGCAAAGTCTCCAGCACGAACCATTTGAATCAAACAAAGAAGAGACACAATTCACTAAGCAAATTTTCATAACTCAACCAAAATAATGTGAAGGATAGGGAAACACATGACAACATGAGTTTTGACAATACATGTACTATAAGATCAATGAATAAAACACCACAAAAATATATTCCCACCAATGGCTTGTACTTAATTGAAGAGAATACTGAGACAAAGTGACTGCTGAGCATTAATGTTACTGACAAAATATCTTGGCAATGCAACAAAAGCAAACAATCAAAGATAAACATTATGCCAGGAATACAGAAAACAGTAATAAACAGACCACTGTGTTCTCTCTACTCTGAAAGTATGATGTCTGTCTATTCCAACTCCCATGGACCTCGATACGGCCATCATCAGCACGGATAGAAAGCTGATCAGCAAGCAAATCTTTTTGAAAGAAACTTGATAAAGCTAAGCAAAGACTGAACTGTATTTGCCAGCATTGCCCATTTCTCCGTGCAATGACAGATTTATATGAATCGGATTTTAAAACATCCAAGCCAACAAGATAAGTTGGTGGATTCAATACACTGTGACACTTGGAAAGTTTTGCTCCACCTTTACATTTTTGTTCATGCAGTGTTAATCCAACCTGACAATCTGCACAAGCATTGTTTTACAGTTGTAAGCAGCAATTCAAACTATTCAGAATTGTCAAAGGAATAGTCATACCAGCACTATCAGAATCATCATGCTGATTTGGATGCAAATTTTGATCAGAGAAGTCCCTAACATGTTGCCAAGGACATTCATCATTGTTGCATTTTCCTCGAAGCTCATACATGCATAGTGGCCAAAATGGGTCAACCGCCACATTGTGGGTAAAAGTCCCAATTTCAGTTCCACACATACCCCTTATAATCTCCTCCTTTGACTTTGCTATCACGTTATCACACTGGATTTCCTCAGTGTCCATAAAACCATCCTCTACAATGAAATCGCCACAGGTATCATTTTGTTGGTTTTTTCTACATTGTGATTCTATCAAAGTCATTGGGTGCATAGCTTTCATTTGAGCAAATGCACTCCTCAATACTAAAAGAGGTGAAGATATGACAGAAGTTGTCAGCTGATGACCTCCAGTGGAATCGTCCTTGGAATCAGCAGCAGAATGAAAATTCTTTTCATGGTTCTGAATCTGGACAGGAAGCTCAGATATACTTCTTTCAGGCTTATCATTGCCTGTATAGAAGGAAAAATTACTGAAAGTTTTTCAAGAAAGAAAAGGAACAATAAAATGAAACAAGAACCATATAGAATAAAATATCTACATACTCAAATTACTTTACCGCCAACCATATTAAGTCTATCGCTTCCCTTTATACGTGTTCCAATTTGCATGTCCACAATGAAAAGGTCATAAACTCTTTATAACATTCCACTGTGTTGTAATTATTTAAGAATCATATTCTCCCTCCTAATGAGGATAAATTTTGGAAAACAACAGTAGAAGATTTTTTCCAGTTATTGCTAACTGCTAAAAACTTGAATTAAAATGAAATGTGGCATTCCTCAATGGACAGAATCTTCAAATTCTCAGAATTCCTCTACTCATTTAAGTTTGCCCAGTAATTTCAAACTAGAAGCAGTTTTCATCAATATTCAGTGCTACAAGTTTGAAACAGTTCTCATCAATATTCATTGCTACAAGTTTGAAACAGTTCTCATCAATATTCAGTGCTACATGCAAAGAATAAAGAGCAATATCGTTAAATAGCACGATCAAGTTATCACATTCCCAAATGCTAAATTATACTAATATTTTTCAGGTTCAGCTAGTTACAAGACTCCCAGTAAACCAAGCACATACTAGGGGACACAGGAAAGTATTATAGCAAGAAACAGAATTTGACATGACCAAAAGGCATTTGTTTTACACAATGAGTCATTTGAATCTATTTGCTAAACAAGTTCACTAGGAAAGACTGAATTTTACATTAACATATGCAGCAAGTTGCAAGAACAACATTTATCATATTTGTGTGTGCATGAGCATGGAAATTGCCACATACGAAGATAAATGTGGTGAAAAAGCCAAAACAACCATACAATTGCACAAATATCAATGTCAGCAACTGGGATAATTGATCAGCTTGACATTCAGCACGGTTCCAAAAGCAAAATACTTCAAGACCAAAAAACTACTTAAAATCTATTTCTACTGAGAGAAAATTACCTTCAAGGTCATAATCTCGATCCTTTTTTGTCTCTGACAATGGTATACTGACATTGCTTCCCTGGGTTCTTTCACTTCTGTTGTCAATTTCAATCCCTGGTTCATCTGCAGGCTCCATGTTGGATGAACCACCATTCTTTGAAAAGGTTCTGATTGGTAGACGAGCAAATAGTTTGGATCTTAATTTTGCTTCAAGAATCAAAGAATCCTGAGGGCCATCAACATAAAAATCTTTGTTTGGATGACAATCTGTGTGGCTTTCCCTTCCCACAGAATTTTGATCTCTTTGCTGAATTTTGAAGATAGGTTGATCAGTCTCATGGTCCAATGGAAACGTCTCTTCATCTTCCCCAGCTGAAATATTAGAATCATTGGATTGAGAGCTTACTCCATTTGCAGCAATCAGGCTGTTGCGGGGCAATGGCTCTGATGTACTAGCATCAGGTTCACTGCATGGCTCGGATCCCAAACTATGGCCATTTACATGCTGATAAAGTGAATTTGAGGGAGCACCAGTGACTGAATCATACCCTGGCTGATTACAACCATCATACTCAGGCTGCATCTGATCGCTTGATGAGGGTATTAAATCCACATTTCTAGATACATTATTTTCACGGTCCATCCCAATGCCAACATGTTCATCCTGCCTGGAGGGAAAAAACAAACTGGAATCATTCACAATGAGAGATCGAAAGTGAGCTGAGTGCAGTTCCCTCTTGCGATAAAGTTCTGTACATCTAGAATTAGCCTCAATCAAAGCTCTCTGTGCTTTTCGATAAGCTTTAAGAGCATTTCTTTCTTCAATTTCACATTTGTGTCTGTGCTCTTGTTCTTCTTCCAGCTCCCTGTCTAAGGATTCCTCCATTTCAACTAACAACTGAATATCTATGCTGTTATGTTCTGCCACATTTACAGTTCCCAGACAATTCCAAGGGTTTAAATTCAGAGATGCCTGTGAACAAGAATAAATGCAAGTCCAACAAAATAAGAGGAGGCAGGGAAGGCAGGAGGAGTTCAAGAAACTTTAACATGATAAATCGAAGGCGATCATTTTAACATTTGATACAGGTAACATACTTGACAGGACAGCTTATCACCAGATATGCCTTGCAAGTGCTCACAGCTGTTTATTAAATTCTGTCCACTAGTTGATGTCTTTAACAAACAAGCTGGTGGCTGGGTTCCGCAATTCTTTACAGGATTCAAGTCAACACTCTTCTGGAAGTTACTTTAATATCAGTACAGGAATGAGGGTAGCCCCAGAGGCAAAATTTGCATCCATAATTACACAAGGGAAACAGGAAATAAAATAGTTCAACAACAGAAAGGGAGAAATTGTGATGAAAACAACATCAAGTCAACTAATTTCTCCTTGTTAACTTACTCTCTTCTTCGATAAAGTACTAGCATTTGCATTAGTCAGCAGTGGGGTCTGGTTCAATACCACACAAGGATCCATCTGCATTCTGCTCGTGTCAGGCTGACTGGAATTATCATTGATGTGAGAAGCTGTGACACATAAAAATGCTGATTAAAGTAAATGATAGATTACACCATGGAACAATATTTAAGAAAAATAACAAAGCTTCCTTGATCTTTCAACCCACCAGGTAGCTTTGCTGATGAAATATCCACCCTCCTATCTTGCCTCTCCCATTTAACTACACTCGACTCTGTTCTTTTTGTCGGTCTTTCTTTCTTGCTACAATTACCCATATTTCTATCCTGCAAACTACTGTTCTCCAGCGCTTGATCTTTTGACGGTAAATTAGATTTCTCTACAAGCATCTTTTGTTGGCCATCTGAATTTAAGTGTTTAGAATAAGATCCGTCAGGTTTTATGCGTTTCCTGTCTGGTTCTTTTGGTGCTAATTGCCCAACTTCAGAAGAAGCTGCATTAGATTTCCTGGTCACACTACTGGAAATGTTCATACACTTGTCGGAAACTGAACCTGATTCCTTGTTTTGTGCAGCTGCCTTAAGCTTCAGTTCCCTTTCCCGAAGTGCAATCTGCTGCCTCAAGTCCTGAACCTTAGTGCTGTTCAAATCCACACCTTGCTCAATACCATGCTCTTGGCTTGCTAGATTTCTTTTGATGGAATTAATATTTTTTACTTGAGAACCTTGCCCAACAGACGAGGAGTCAGCACCCTTGGAATTGGCAACTCCATTTATCTTTGTCATTGAAGAGTTAAATGTGCGACTCATTGATGATTTCTTGGGAATACTGTTCACATTTCTAGAAGTCTGCAGCGACATGCTTGATTTTGCCGGTAAAATGGGGGGCAGCCTTCCATTTCCATTAACCACAGTTGTATTGGGTTTAGTTTTTAAAGGCTTGTCATCTCTATCTTCAGATTCACTCCCACTTTCATCATCTGAAAATCTTATCACTAAGTTATCATTAGCCCCTGAAGATGCACACTTTCCAGGATTAGCAGATATGTGTGGCACCCTATTCTTCTCAAAGCTCTTGTTATTATTTGGTTGTGATGTTTGGAGATTCGGATCAACACATCTTGCGGGATTAGTGCTAAAAATGGCCTTGCCTGTGGAGGAGATATGGCTGCATTAAAAAGCACTCTACAGCAGGATGTCTTGTCCTTACCATCAATTAAATACATCACCAATTCTTTCTAACACACAGATAGGTAAAAGTTGGCAAAACAAAGTAGTAGGGAAATCCACATGTGACTGAGTTACAAAACAACATAAATGACATTTATGCATCATAGAAATTAGATTGCATGGAGTGCATGACTTAAGTAGGTCGAGGTCCTCCTCTATGTGTGATAAATCAATAGCATTTTGTGATTTAACATCCCTCTCATTTGGTAAAAAAAAAGACGAAGAATTCTTTGATTATTAATTGGCGGGAAAATATTAAACTTCAAACTTTTTTTACATGGTATCTTATAGGCATAGATAATCTTTGAAAAGCTGAGAATATATGCTTTTGTGTAAAGATATGTACAGGTATCTTTATACGCTTTGGAGTCAATTGGCAATGGGGTAAATGATATATTATTTTTCATCATAGATGTGCCAAATGAGAAAACTTCCTTAGCATGGAAGGCTACATGTAAATATAGTCATATATAAGTATCATGAACGTAATGTTCAGAGCAAGTGGCAAAAACTAGCTATTGATGCATCAGCTAACAGATCAAAACAGAAGTGAGAAACAGCACTCTTCATGAAAGATTCACAAGCTAAAGTATTATTAAAACATAAATCCAAACACAAACAATGAGAACTTGGCAGCTGGGAAATATATATAGGAAACCAAGTTCCTGCAATCAGATGGGAAGCTGAACTTACCAGCCCGATTGGATAAAGTGAATTTGTTCATCGGATGAAACGGAATGGTCCTTGCGGAAGCAGGTGTGTTAAAAGCATCAGCAAACAGTGCAGAAGCGCAAACAGGATTTTGCTGCGAGAAAGAAAATCAAAATTCATTTTAACAAGTTCCACTAGAAAAGAAAAGGTTGAGCCACTAGAACTTCATTCATACAGCCAACGTTGCAAATGTAAACACATTCAATTGATGGAACCTGCTGTAGTAACTTCAAAATAAATAAAAAATGTGTTGAACAAAAAGCAAATCCCATGATAATCATAAGTGCCCTAATTGCACTTCGCAGAGCTGTAGTGGAATGCGGTAACAAAATAAAGTGATTGAAATTTAAAGTGATCTGTAATTATTCAATTCTCCCTGAGTTGATACTCTCCCTCTCACACTTACAAGAACACATGTACGTGAGCAAGGGAACACCAAATCAATGAGAATAATTCCACATAAAAGGCCATGTGATTCTACTTCATAAAATCAGTTTTTAACAAAACAAAAAGGACATGTATGGCAAAATCAATGACCACATAATACAGGTAGAATACAGTGATCTACGGACAGATTCATTTTGGTAAGATGAAATATTCAGATCTCCCAATGTTGATGCTCTCTCCCTCCCGCACAAACACTTGAGACCTATAAATGGTTAATTTGATGGAGCCGACAAATATATGCAAAAGGAAGTATCAACTCCGCAAAACCATTAAAGCCTGAGGCATCATTGCAACTGCATATAACAAACTGAAAAACCTAATTATAAACCATCTATATGCATTGCTGAAACACTGCACAAGCGAAATCAAATAGACTTGTAAATGAGTAAATCTTAGGTTTCTCTTCATGTAGTAAATTGCAGTCAACTAAACCCTGAGACAAGTTGCCGACTCAAAGGAAGCAGCTCGTAATCAGAACACAAATTGACAAATCCGTCAGTAAAATAATTTCCTTTCCTTTTCCTCTGCTTTCTCATCAACCAAACAGAAGCCTGATCTATTGCAAACAAAAGTAGCAGCTAATTTATATCAGCTAACAGATGCAGCTAAAAATTGACACAACAAACTGAAACCGCGAATTTCTCATCGGGAATTGAAAATTTTTTAAAAAAAGGAAAACAAAACAAGGCATGAGAAGTACGGTGAGCAAACAAATTCATTATCATTTCACTTACTTCGACTGTTTTCTCGGCAATCAAACAGATAAAGAAAAATGCATTGAAAACAGAAAAGAGTTAGGGTTTCTTAGGGAAGCAATACGTCGTCGTTGGATGAAGAAGAGACCTCTCCTTCTTCTCTTGTTTTGGTCGCGAACTCTGGTTGACTAGGGTTATTTGACGCCATTGATTTAGTCTTTGTATTATTAAATAATATTATTCTCCGTTATCTCTTTCTCGCTCTAAGAACCCTCTTCTTTTTTTAATGATTCTCACTCTCTAGAAAAATCGACGTTTTGATGGGCCATGTTGAGAGAGATAGAGAGGGGAGAGAGAGAAAGAGTGATTGGCAGTGAGGGGGACATTAGAAGAGGAAATCGAGAAAACGAACTTGAGGGCGGCCTGATGTGATGAGTGCGTGGCTTGCTGAAGTGACGAAGATGTTCTTGTTGTGTACAAGAATTACGGGATCTGTCCTTACTTTACTTGTTGCCGTCCCTGATACGGACTACGGAGGGCAGGTTGGATTTGTTGTGCGTGTGTGGTAATTTTTTGAAGAGAAAAAATCCACGTGTAGTTGACACGTGGAATATACGTTAAGTTTGTCCTGAGTCCTGACGGAGTTAAAAGTGCATGGGAAACCAGAAGGTCAGGCGGTAAGTTTAGAAAGAGGAACGTGGTGAGTTCTTTCCATGAACAGCACAGAGGGGTAAAAAAATCTTCGCTAGCGCAGTTATATTAAAGACGGTGTTTCAAATTGTAATAGTTCCTGTTTTTTTTTTTTTTTTTGGAGGTATTCTAAAATTATTTTTATTTAAAAATGTATTGAGTTAATATATTTTGTTTAGTTTTTGTAATAATTTTGATTTGTTAATATTAAAAACTTAAAAATAAATTATTTTAATATATTTTTAAATTAAAAATATTTTATACCACAATATCAAACACGTAATAAAATTTTCATAACTTGAAATATGTAAATAACATCTATATATAAATAATTTTTTTAACTAAAAAACTTTCCGTGCTGAAAAAACTCCCAGTTGATAACATTAACTAGTTTTTTTTTTTTTTTGTATGGAGTTAAATGAGATTATAAATTGTGCTGTTTATTTGGGTAAATTGCAATGATCATGTTCGAATTTTATAGTGGTTCTAGCTGGATTTTGTTTTTAAACAGAGGAGATTTTATTTTTCAAAGCTGAGTTATGATTACAGAGCACATATACAAGTAAAACAGACTTTATAAATAAACTGGAGGAAAGAGTATTCAGCCCGGGGTCTATATCAGCTGCAAAAATTCAATAGCTAAAATTTTAGATAAGCCAGTCAAAACCAGTCAATTGCATAGATTTTCAATTATATCCTGCGTCGAGGCATGAATCTATATAGTTTTTCACGTGTTATTTTATCATTTAAAGTTTGTGTGTTATGAACAACGCAGTATTCAAAGATATACAATATACTACATAAATATAGAACTTTTAGTGAAGCAACTATTTTGGTTTATTCATGAAGAATTCAAAGATATACATATACAGGTCTTGTTAAAAAATTTCCTACCTGACTAACATTAGATTGCATTGCAAGATGGTCTTTCCCTCCTTCCAATTCAAACAATTCTTATTTTGGTTTATTCATGAAGAAGTGAGTGGCCCCATTTTCTACCTTTTCGAAGTTTCTCTCCATTTCACCGGGCCGAGGAAAAGGAGTCCAATGGTCACCTGGGCCCAGTATCACGCAGGACCAAACCCAACTAGCCATTTCTTTTTCTTTTTATGAGTTTCTTTTCCTCGATTCAGAGCCTTTACCTGACAGCAACAGGGCATTTGTGCTGTGCTCGTGAATCTGCAGTCATGAATGATGATGTTGAGGTTTGGGGTATTATGGGAATGTACGTGTGCAGTAGCTAAGGCCGTGATGGTATAGTATAAATTGCTGTTCGGCATCATCATTACTGCTTGAAAGTAAGAATCTTGTTATGATCATTGCTGCAGTTCTTTCATGACGATGATAAAAAAAAAAGGCAGCAGGGCACTATGTTGTCACGTGTCCTATAATCGAGGTCAGTCTGCTTAAATCATACAAGATGCTGGAGTTTAGGGACCGTAGATGCATCATTTAACATAAGGTACTCCCTATGCAGGTGATTTTCTCCGAGGTTGGTGATTTGTTGAGGTGCTCACTTCATTATGATATGAGTGGGAGATCAAAGGTATCTTAGATTGATGCTTGACTCTCTTTTTTTTCTTTTTCTTTTTTCCCTAGAAGTATTAGTGTCTTCCTGTGGCTGGAAAAATTTCACTCTTTCAGGGAACAGCCGAAGTTGTATTTGCACTCCAAACAGATGCTCTAGCAGCTATCAAGAGATACAATAATGTTCAGCTTGATGGGAAGCCCCTGAAAATTGAGCTTGTAGGGGATAATGTGATAACTCCTATCCCTGTGCTTGTAACAACAACTACCAACTTGGCAAAACCAAAAATGTCATTAGAAGGTACAACCTTGCTGGTGATCATTCAAACTTGGAACCAATTACTTTCATGCATTCACCTTTTCCTTCTAGGTGGGAAAGGCAATTGAAAATAATTTTTCTAGTAGATATGCTGAGACATCGAGTATGACCTTGCTGTATGCATTTCTGTTTGCCAGTTTTTGGTCTTTTCCTGGATGATGGCATTATATATATAAAGTTTGCTTTAAACATTGTTATTCACTAGCATGGAATCACCTCAAAGTGAATTATCTGTGTTGATAGATCCGATTGATTCAAGTGCTCCCTAACACATGTACCCTGATTTCTTTTCTTGATCACTAGAGCACTGTACGGTTGCATATATGAGGTGTTCAGGTTGCTTCTTCTTGAAGAGAATCTGGGAATATTTGATTGACTCATTAAATTTTCTTTCTTCAACTAGGGAAGAAAAAAAGGTTTAAAAGTGCTAACCAGTGGCATGATGTAATTGCATCAGCTATATTTGCATGCATGCATCTGATGCAAAGGAGCATCATAATTCATCGAGTGGCTAGAATAACACCGCATAACATCTCATAGTGACTGATAGGAAAGGGGAGAAAACAAAGAAGGAATAAACTTCGCTCCAGGGTTTATAACTATCCCATTTTGTTGTCGCTGATATCACGCCTTACATTTCTCTATTGGAAATGGCCTTAGTTTTCAGGGGAATTTGCATCTTGGTGTTTCCCTTGTATTTTAATGCCACGTGATCTTTGAATTATGAAGGAGTGGTATTCTTTAATCTTCTGTATTACATCTGCTATTGTTGTTAGCAGTACAGCACATCTTGTCTCGATGAACTAATCTTCATTTTTTCACTGGACAGTGTTCAAGAAAGAATTGGTGCGAGGGAAGGGCCATGGCAGCGGTCAAGAATTGGCCAGGGGCCACAGCCAGGGAGACACCATGTCGAGAAGCTTACTGCAGAAGCACTTGATTCTGACCTGGACAGACATACCACCTTGAAGCCATGAAATTAAAGTGATTTCACTGACTAGTGGAGGATATTTGCTCGCATATTCACCTCTATCACTGTCTTTATGTAGAGTTACTGGCCATTTTGGGGTAGGAATAGGAACTTCAATATAAGCACATCGCTTCATAGGATCATGGTATAACTAGGGACCCTAGGTTAATAGTTTCATTTAACATCACCATTTTGATTGGAATATGCGCTGTACAGTGCTGTTCTGATTTAGCTTTTGACAGTTGGTGCTTTATCATTTGTGCTGCAGGATAAAAAAACCTTGAAATTACTGAACCCATTGTTCTGACTGTCAATATTTTACACTAAAATGGTTTTGTGAGAGACGTGAACCATGACATTGTCACATTTATGGTTCATGTTACCTGTTCTTCCATATATTTATCTTAATGTGAACGGTGCGGCTCATTTTGCTGGGTTCGTTTCGCATTAATTTTTTGTAGCTTGAGAGTCGTTGTCCCTGGGCTTCTGTAGTTCAAACACCTGTAAAGCCTCGTTTTACATTGTAATGGAAACTTGGTGCATGATCATCAAATCTGTGGTGCAAATGCGTTTGCCTATTTCATCACCCGAGATACACAGGGTCATCCTCCCACTGGGACGTAGAGCCAGAGGTCGCTATATCTTGCCACTGATCATTAGTTTACAGGAACAATTCCTCCCCTGTAGAGGTCCACTAATATGCAATTTTGCAGCTGCTTTGAAGTTGCGTATCAAGAAAATTGAAATTTCTGTGCAAGTTCTACAACACTGCTGAAAATCAGATAGTGAAGGGAACCCTGATCAACCACGGAATAGACAGGTATAAATTACGTGTTCCGAGGTGTTAATGAATTAGTTAGAGACACGGATTCTAGCATCAATCATGACCAATGTTTACACAAATGGTATGGAGAACATAAAAAGAGCCGAGAACTGGGACTTTCTATTTAAATCAACTCGCACACCATAGACTCAGTAAAGGAACATTTCACAAAAGCCATTATACAAGGATCACACCAAGTTGGAGGCGGCGCGCCATAAAGAGAAAAATTACATATTTACAACATAAAAAAATCAATAACACAGGAAAAGAAACCCACTCTGGATACGGTCCAAATCACAACATTTCCTAAACAATGCAGCTGGAGAGCTTTGTGATCCAGGCCAGCTAGCACCTTCAGGTCCTGGTCACTGAGCATGCATAATGCAGGGCGTCTCTTCACAACAAAATTGATAAACCTCTTATGAGTTAAAAACGAACTCGGAGGTTTTTATTAAGAATGTTGGCTGTTTAAAAAAAGAAGCCTGTATTTTTAATACTGCCTCGGGTACCCAAAAAAAAACGGCCCAGAGGAATCCTGATTCTGTACAATGAGGAAATTAGACTTGATTTGAAGCTGCCTGAAAGCCTTCTCTAAATATTATGCACACAATTACTGCAACCACATAAAAGAATGCATTCGTTAGTGCAGGTACATGACAACATTAAAGCACAAAAGAATTTTTTCTCTTGAACTCAAATTCCATGACATGAAATATGCAAGTTCTATTGAAGTTGTCAAGCATCTATAATGATTTCCTAACAGGTTTGGACATAAGAAAGAGTCATTACTAAAGTTCCGTTTGGTATGACTTTTATCAATTGATTTAAGGGTTTCTTCTTTTAAAAAAAAAATATTCGTAGAAAAGTCATAAATATGCTAGCTAGAAATGACTATTGACTTGAATGAAAAATTTGCTATAAAATTAAGTCAGTTTTGATTTAATTAAATTTAACTTAGGATTTTGACATGTACTACATCTTTTCTTCAAAAAGATTGTTTTCAAGTATTTTTACCAAAGATCTAATTTAAAGTCATTTTAATTTATTTCGTCACAAGTTACATATAAAAACAACTTTTGAATTATAACTCAAAGTCAAAAGTCACTTTTCATAAGTCATGCCAAACAGACTCTTGAGTTACTGTGCCACTGCCAAGGCGTGGTCTAGGAACTACAGAAATAGAGCTATCTTTCAGAATCTTTGCAGAGAGGGATTGCTTTAGAGCTCCGACCATCTTGGTTTCAAGCCCAAAACAGATACAATTATATTTGACAATGGCCCTTCAATATGAACCTATAAACAACTTATATGGTTTCATCACACGCAAAGACGAAGATGTGGTATTCAGAAGCACAATAAACAAGTGAAAAATACACAAATAGCGATAATAATTGAGGACTGAAGACAATACCTGATAACATTTTAAACCTCTGAACTCTGTTAGATTTTAGTGGCAAAAAAACCAATGACTGGAATCATTGAACAGGGTTGCTCCAAAAGTTCCTGAACATCTTTTACTCTGGCCAATCTTTTAGTGCTTGCTGCATATATTTCAACTTGGTACACCAATCAAAAAATCCTTCAGTCTGTTCAATGCATATCCATCTTAGGAGAATTGGTGCAACAATTGAAGACGCAGTTGATCTTGGACCATATAAGGTCCACAGTGATTTCTCAGCTTTCGCCTCGTGTCCTGAGCCTTTTTTTCTTATTTCACTGTTAACCTGAGCCTTTATTTCATTGGTATGTCGGGGAGGAGGTCTGGAACCTTTTACTCCACTTTAATCAAATATTTTGCCCGGTTGAAGTATTTCCATATAACAGATACCAACCTGTGTTATTGCAAAAGACCAGGCATGATCTGATTATGGACCTTCAAGACTTTGTCAAATGTCCCCGGGTGAGTGAAAGATCACGTTTGACAAGAGTAAAGAACTTCAAACTACACAGCATTGCAGTGTCTATGAGAGTCACTATATTACAAGCCATCATTTGAGAGTTGAAGCAGGCCGCGCACCTGAAGGTATGGATTTTCCAACAGCTTCTCATTGTTGCTCTGCATAAAACAAAAGCAAGCACACAAGCAATGTATGACCTCTGGTATTTCATGATTAGAGTGACTGAAATACACCAGAACTAGACATGGTGATAATGAAACTTTATGACAACTTGTAGATATTCTATGTCAGTACTTTAAACACGAAAATGGCCATACATTGATCACCTCTCAGACATCTCACCCCCAAATCAGCTAACCATAATAGCTTTCCCAACTCAGAATATTATGAGACAAACATACCCAGTTCATTCTCTCGTATATCTTTTCCCAGACAATGAGCATTCCATATTTAAGAATTGCATTATTTCAAGCACAAATAAAGCCTTACCTGCTGTGCTTTAAAGATGAGATTCTGCAGCATGTGCTTGTACTCATCAGGTTTTTCTGTCATCATTCTCTGAAAAATTCAGATTTGAAGGATTCAGCAAAATTCAACTTATAATTAGAAAAATAAATAATTGAAGTTTTCTAGTGAGAATAAGATAGTATCTTGCCTTTAAAAGAAAAGCTGAAGAGTAATACGCTACCCTTGAATCTGTATCATCTAGAAGTTCCCTGCCAGAAGCAAAAAGCAAAAGGAGTTGGCATGACTTAAACAATGGCATGGCAAATCATTCCTGGGAAGTAGAGAAGAGAGGAATCACCTAAAAAACTCTTCTCCGCCAACTTCCTGGAAAGCAGAAGGATCTGCTGTGCATTTACCGATTAGAAGCAATAGAAGAGTTGCCCTGATATCCGATGCTGCACCAGGAAGATTTCCTCTTCCTTTGCTTACAACAGCAACCCCCAAAGCAATATTGTCTGTTGCTGCACCAGCTAGTTGAATAAGTGGCCAATAAAACAATGCAGCAGGAACACGTGCAACTAATTGCATAGGAACAATAGCCTGTCCTTGGAGAAGCATTGCTGCCATTGATGCTGTCTTGCATATCAGAGAACTATTGATGCTGTAGCTAGATCTGGATCTGCTATCAGCTTCTTCCAAGAATTCATTCCAGTGGAAGTCATTTAGTTGAGAGGTGCGATCACTTGTATCATTTTTCTTATTTTCATCCGCTCCACCACAAACTTTACTTTTTTGCATTCCTTCACCATTTGGGATTGCAGTTGCAGGGAGAACTTTCAGGCACAATTGAGAGAACAATATGTCACACATCTGCTTAGAAAACACCAATGGAACATGAGTTGGGGCAAATAAACCTTATAGGAGTTTTCCAATGCAATGCATATTATGAATTGAAAGATAAGAAAAGGTAGAAGCAAGCAATTCAATTCCTGAAACCATCCTTTAAAAGGAAAGAACATAGTTACTTCCCAGAGTGAAGAGCATAACGTAAATAGAAAACATTGTGCTATGTTGCATCTTTTATTTTATTTGTTTGTTTATTTTTTCTGGATAATAAAACCGGGTCTTTCAACTTTTCAGAACCCCTTGAATGCAAGGGAAGATGCAACGAATTTCACTACTGCATTAATATTCAGACAATTTCAAATATTAATCTCCAGGACATTCAAGGCAAGACAGCAATGCCAACTATCTAGTCAAATTATTCTATGAAGAACAATGTGAATATAGATCTTTTTCATTGTAGGCATTGCCCCCAAATATCAGGAAGCTATTTGGGTTGGTCAATTGTTGTATTTGTTGACCAACAAATTACCTTCAAAATGTTGATACGATCTGTTTCATTTATTTGAGCCACTAAGGATAGAGCACTGCTCATAATATCTATCACAGCATTCGCTTTCTCGAGTCTGCTATCTGCATGCTCATGACTGGCATTACTGCTCCTTGGGTGTTGCATTTCATTCTTGTCTAACAAAAATTTGCATCGCATGAGAAGTCTCTCTAGAACAAACAAGAAGCCCCATCTGATGATATTATGTTTAGACTTCAAAAGCCCGCACAAAAGCCAAATTGATAAAGGAACATCTGAAGAAACAGAAGAATCATGTACACCAGCATAGGCAATTTTTCGCTGCAATTCTTTAACATTTGACCATACATTCACATCCCTTCCCTCAGTAATCTCGGCAATAAGCAAATCACCCAACCAGGTATAGCCATTCTGACGGTAAGCAATCCTTTCTGAGTGAAGAAGAGAATGCAAAGTGGCCCATGACAGTTTTGCTTTCACGCCGACACCATTTCTTGGAACTGCACTCTCTACACTTTCCAGAAACTTGTAAGATTGGGTTGTTTCAATCAGATGAGAGAACTCTTTGTCCAAATGAGTAAAGGAACTAATTATTGCATTAAATTTCTCTGTTACATTCTCCAAGAGCTGCAAGGAACAGGTTAGATTCAGAAAGAAGCCAAATCAATAATAAAGAAACCATAATTAATCAGCAGTTCATGGAAAGATATGTTTGTGCCTATAAACTCTATGAACCGGTGCAACACATATCAGCAATTACATACCAACACCACCAACATGAAATGAACAAGGATAAATGCTATGCAATTTAATGTGATAAGCATAAATTACAATGTACAATACTGAAGATGTGTCACTGCCAAAAGCTAGGCAAACCAAATGCAGTTGGATATGTGAACATAATCAGGTCAAATTTTGGCGCCATCACATATAATGCTGTCCAAAAAAAATGAAAGTTGGTTAAAACTGTCTTGCAAAGGAAGGTAGGTACATTTAGTCCAATCAAAACCTATTTCTTAATGCATGTGTTATACATGACAGGTTTTTGAAACAGCAGTCACTGTAGACATGCTACAGCTTCAGCTACAAAGAATAACCAGGAACAACGTAGGATATGAATGAGTTGAGTAACCAACAGCTTAGCCAGAACTTCAATTTCTAGTTAGGATTGCTGAGGTCTAAATTTGAATCACCTCATTAGTTTTGGCTAGGCCTATAGGTTTTGACTGATGTTTCCCAATGCCTGGATGAAGCCCATGCACATCTCCAGCATGTAAAAATGTATTAAGTCTTTACTAATCAGTAAATTATTTCTTGCCACATGATGATGAGTTTGGTGTTTTATGTAATATGTTTGAACTTTGATTTAGGAACCCCTAAGAATTGAGTTGAAGATTTAGAAAGAGGGTGTGCCATGATTAGCAGAGTTACTGGAAACTGAAGATATCAGCATAATATATATTATTGTTATCCTTATGGCACCTAGGAAAAAGGGCCTTCAAAAGACTACTGTTATCATCAGATCATTCAGACAACAGCAGGCATGGGTAATTACAGACAAACATAGAAATGAAGTTAAACATTTCTAGTCATCCAATTTGCAAAAAGAAACAAAAAATCCGAAGCAAATAACTTCATGCTCAGAAATTGAATTTTCAAATATAAATGATAGAGACCACATGCGATTGCACATGCACAGAGTAAAAGATTTTGTGTATGTGCACGTGTGCTTGCGAATAGTCCTTGGGTTTCTTGAAGAGTAAGTCTTCTGTGATTTCCTTATCAGAAACAAGGAATGAAGACCCAGGGCAATTCATTCTACCTTCAGCTTACCATATTGAGTCGTTCATTGTTGGGATATCTAGATAGTGCACCAGAAATTGATCTTCTCAGAAGCTCCCCAATGCCTTCCAAACCCAGCTTAACAGAAATGTAAAAGGCTTCAGGTGCATTCGCAAGAGTGAGGAGAGTTGCAATAGACTGAATCTCATCATCACTAAATTCAGATTCCCCAGCTGCTACGCATGCTTCATTTATTTGATGCAACACATAGTCAAAAAGAATCAAGTACAGATTTCTCCTCTCTTCTCTTAAGTTAGCAAGAGAATACTGCAAAACATAACAAAAGATATGCGTAAAGATGTAATAGGGGAACTGGATTTATTACAACTATTGATGCCTATAGTTTATATCAAGCAATGGAAAAATGATTTTCATACCTCATGGAAAATAAATTCAATTCCCCCAATCAGGTCAAGCTCGTCTATGAGAAACACTGGGTTCATTGCGACAGTCATCATAGACCCATCAGAAACTTGATAAAACATATTCGTTAACATGCAAACGAGCTTACTATGAACCAATTCTGCCCAAGAATTCTTTCTGCTAGTCTCTATTAGGGCTTTAATCACCTGAAAATGGACACAAGAATGTATCAATCAAACTCCTGTAGATGTTTGCCTAAGCACAATGTTAATCAGGAGATCCAAACACTAGATAGGACAACTATGTACTGTTGCTGCATGCCATACAAAGAGGAATTACATCAAGCCATAAACTTCACTCAAAAAGTGAACCTAACAGCTTACGAAGTTTAGAAGACAAGAAAATGCTCCACCCCCTAGTTTTTGCTGGTCAAAGCAGAGTAATAAGAGGAAGAATAAGGAATATGCACTTCCATGACAGTAGCACGTAGTACTAAAGTTTGAAGGAATCCTTCTGTGAAGTCAATATGCAATGGTTGCAACAACAATAGACATGCTTAAATGGAGATAGTTTGAGGAAGTTGCATTTTCATGATACTACTCTGAAGTAGTCAAGCTTACCCTTATGTCAAGGCCTTCTAATCGGTTTCTCAAGATTTTGCCTCTATCACAGACAAAATAAAGTAAACAGCTTAAAGCAGAAGCCCAAACAGATTCTTCCTTCTCCTCTGTCTGGAAAAACAAATTCAAGGCATCAGATAGTGAAGTGTTAAACAAAACATCAACATGGGAACTTGGATTCAACAATAAGGAATCCAAGACATTACCTCCTCATTATGTAAAGGTGAACAAAAATAAGTGGACATAAATTAACCAGAAAACTGCTTAAATGATGCCAAATGGAACTGTACCTGGACAAGAAGAAGAAGTATCTCATATAAAATATTTAAAATCCACGATTCAAAGTTATTAATTGCTGATGAAGTTCCCAACTTATTAACAGAATCTGCCTTTTGGTTCCCCTGTGTTGGAAGTTGTTCTTCACAGTCAGAACATGATTCTTGTGAATACTCTTCTTCAATGGTAGAAGCATCATTGATCAACACAGGTTCCAACAAATGAGCATGAACCCCGAGGTTCAGAATTAAATCAAAGGCACGGACCCTACAAGCAGCTTTTGAAGAATTAAGCATTTCCTGAAAGGCAAACTCAAAGAAAAAATAAAATCAGAAGCTTCCACCATCTAATCATAATAACCAAGTTGATATTTTATTGACACAGCACCTCAAGCATGGACAGAGCGAGAGGAGCAGCTGTCCCGGAGTCCATAACATACCTACAAACAAAATTTCCAGTGAACTTCTATAAGCAATTCATTATCATGACAAATTTCTTTCTTAAAGAAAACACATCAAATTGAACTCCTGGGAAAATTAAAGCAGTCTTTGAAAAATCCAAGCACATCTCAACCTGGCATCAGCGCAAGAAGGAATTCATGGTAGCTTTTTATGGAACATTTACTTCTATTTGCCATGTTTCTTGGCTTAATAAAAGTTATGTTTTAAGTCAATTAAACTACAAGAAATGTTTGATCAAATTTAATTTTTTATAAGTTGCCTTGATAGATATTTCCTGTAATTCATGTTACAAACTCAATCTCCAAAACTAAAACAATGGATCAAGCACAGAAAAAATAATAGATGTCCATCTTAACTAAACATGAAGCAGGTTATTGGAAAAAATAAAATCTGTACCATTTACAATGACAAATCATCCTGCTGAAGACCCGATTTGAAGATTAACTTATCCTCCAAAATAGAATTATTATAATTCACAATTACAAAACACTTTTTATCAGAGATTCATAATTGAAACAATCCGATTCTAATATCACTGATCTTGATGATCCAAAAAATTTTCTGTTTCTAAGCCAGTCTAATGGCATTAACTTTCATTAAGCACTCTACATGAACTTCAAATGAAGGTGACCCAACTGTATCATTTATTTTGAGACAGGTGTGCACCACCTTCCTTCCCAACCATGCTGCATACCACAGCAGTACATGTTCTAGCCTTCTAGGTAACTCAGTCCCCAGCATTGGATCACAAAAGCCACTAATATTTGATTATTTCCAAGGCAATTATAAAAACATGCAATCACCATAGCAGATTTGAAAAGCTCCCAGCCTTTTCATGTGGATAACAATCATATGATTATGATTATATAGCAGATGATTGCATTAGCTAATCATGTATAGAGCACAAGTATGTATGTGTGTACAGATCGATAGCAAAAGATGCAGTGCCTGGTTGAGAATTGAATATACAAGAAAAAGAAAACGATGCTAGTTAAAACTTACATGTCAATGACAAGTTTAATAAGAACACTCACAGCCACATCCATTGATGGCTTTCCGCTGTTATTATTTAATCTAGATACAGTCAAATGATTGGCACTAGCAGAATATGTCTCTGAGCTAACTGCAGCAATAACCTCGCATACCTCAGCAGGGTTTAATCGCAAAGGTTGCTGTCCACTGAAACAATTAAAAAGAAAATAATAAGAGAAAGGGAAGTGGTCAGATGAAATACCCTGAACTCCCAACAGAAAAGGAACTGGGGTAATAAAACCCAAAACAAGAAAATGAAGCCACCAACAGAAAACAATTAGTTGTTTTCAAGTTTCGACTACAAAAGAGCATTATGCATTTGTGAAAAATGTACAACTGCATTTAACAGGGGCAAAGGTAGGGGTGCATAGGATTAGAAACACCAAAAAGAAGAAAATGCTGATAAAGATTATGTCATAACAAGGAAAGTGATTCCAGTCAAAAATAGATGACCATATAAAGTCAAGTATAAAAAACCAAGACCACCTTTTCTAGATGTGAAGAGAATATAAGAACCATAGGATCTGTCATTTTGTACCTGTAGTGACGATACTGGAAGAGCTGTCGCGCACGTGGGCGAAACGTGCTCGCAGGAGAATCCTCCCTGCAACAGGAATCAAAATGTTCAGGAGTTTAATCAACATTTTCATACCAATGTGATGTTTATATCATTGTCTACGCAGTTGTAAATAAATTTCAAGCAAGAGGTAATGGAGCATCACTGTGATCTAACTAAATGATGAACGACCACCTTCCTCTCCAAATGAGAACCCAAGTTACTTTACTATCACTCTAACAACTAGGCAACATTTATCACGCAACTTTGCCATAGCACAAAAGTAAGTCACAAGTATATGTGACGGATGAGTTTACATGTAAGAGAAAATCTAATCTTAATTGGAACAAAATTCTCCAAGCTTGACGAAGCAAAAATTTTAGGAAGAAGAACATACCAGATTTGGTGAGGTCCTGCTTTACTCCGCTTAGATGATGTTATTGTTCTCAAGTGGCGACGAGCTGAGGCTGAATTGGTAATTGTTGTGACTGATGAAGGCTGCAGCAGTTGATCAAGGTAAGGCAAATCGGCTGTTCCAAAATATTTCCAAGGCTGGCCCTTCGTTTTATCTTCCATGTCTCCTACAAGTAGAGCTGCAGCACCTAATTCTAGGAATTTGCATACACTCACATCATGGAGATCCACAGGACGATCACTGCATTATGAAATGAATACATTCAACCAATGCATAAAGCAACAGAATAAGAGACATCACCAAAGTTAAAAAGAAAAGATTTAACCTAGAAAACAGTGCATACAAAAGTTTGTTACCTCTCAGTTGATAGAAATGGTCGCCCAACCCAACGCCACTTCAAAACATCATCTGCAATGTAATCAAGATCCTCGGCCACCTCATCATTTTCAACATTTGATAAGTTCGAAGCAGGTAAAGTAGTAGGGTCATTCTTCTCTGAAGATTCTGCGCCACTTGAAGGGCTTAATTGGTAATTAAAAGATCTACTAAACAAAGATGGCTGAGTTGGAAGTGACTGTCTAGACACAGAGGGAGCTACAGTAAAAGCTGCTGGTTGGAAAGGTCGCTTTGGAATATGATGGGCTACAAGGGAACGCACATAATTTAATGACTTTACAAGAGCTTCAGAAGCATAAATATATACAGGTGGGGAAGGCGAGTAATTTGCAGGTGCTGTTGATGAAACAGATTGCTGATTCAGAGATCCAGACCAAGTTGATGATGTTCGTTTTAAGCTGATATCACACTCAGCAATTATGCTCAGGCAAAACCGATCAATCTGAGATAATGTCTCCTCACTAGGTATACATCTGTGGCAAAAGAAAAAATTAATTATAAACTAATCATAGAATCTAACAGAGCTGACTACTTCATAAAAGGGCACATATGTGGCATAGAAAACACTTTTATATTTAATGCAACCAGGATGAGACATGCATCCTGGCCTTCATTCCAATTATTTATAGACAAAATAATTGAATAACAAAAATAAAAAATTCTTCTTCCAAAATTTAAAAGAGTTGATTAGCATGCAGTTCAAGAGGCTTCGCTAGTCTGGCTAGCAGCCAATGAGATGTTTGTGGCATGAAAATCAATGAAAGGCGGACCCAAAACTCCACATGTTTGAATAAAGTCTAGGGCAGATGTGGAAGAGAAGCTTTTCGATCATCCAAGATTTCTTTCTCAAATCCACTGACTGCATTTATCTCAGCTATGTCAAGCTCGCTCTTTAAAATCTGTCATCTGCCATGTTAGGATAGGCCAGCAAGCGCACTTATATTTTCAGGTTGATTTGATGCCAAAAATCCCATGAGCTTATGCACCACAAAGCATAGAGCCCCTATTGTCTCCTTTCATTGTAACTAAAGTAATGGAGAAAAATCCCATAAGGAAGAACAAGATATTATCATCTCACCAGCAATGGCTCACATATGAAAGACTGCATATTAAAGATGGACTCTCTATTCTACATTCAAAAGCTAATAAGGAAACAACTTTGTGCAAGGCCAACGTACCGTAGAAGGTAACGCTTCAAATGTGTCACACATCTTCCAACTACTGCTGGACTGGTACGAATTAAAGCCGTGTCAGTGGTAAAATACTTAACATTATAACAGGTACTATCCTACAAAATATTTTCAAAGCAAAAGAGATGAAATAAAAACAGAAAGTTTGCACGAGTAAGCAACCCATGGCTCATTTAGTAGGAAAACACAAACATGCATCAGCAGCAGTATAACTAAACTGAGAACACAACCATGACAGCCATTCTTTTTAGCCTTGTGTAGAGTTGAATATACCAAATAGAAGAATTATCAGAGTCCTAACATATAGCAAATAAAATTTCCATAATATGGAAACTAGCAGTAGATGATGTGATTCGTAAATTCAGCAATATTCCAGAAATGATTGTTGATTTCAACCATTCATTGAGCAAAAGAGAAAAGTCTTAAACAGAACAGGAAAGTTGAAAATGATAATTATCAATTAGGGGTTCATCACATCAATTTGTTTCAGAGTGCTTCACTTGAAGAACAGATGATCGCAGCCTTATTTTACTTTTGGCATTTACAAGGGGACATGGACAGTCTGGTGTGTGAGGTTGTGACCATTCTGAGTGTTGAATTTATCATGCAGAGACTTGAGTTGCTTATCTTAAGTTTGTTTTTAGGCTGGATGTCTTACTTCTCGTGCTTTTTTCCCTGTATATCTTTTCTCTATTTATAGAAAACTGAGAATGACCAAAATCAAGATGGTTCAATGCAACAGGTGAGACCAACTTATATTTGAAAGCTTACTGTTCTCCCCCCTCTCCCTGTCCACAAGCTGCCATACCAATAATATTCTCGATATATGCACCTGATCATGCCTTAAATATTTGAGCATACATGACAGCATATCAATTTCATTTCTTTCTCACACCATATTAACAATTCCTGTTTCTCTAATTCCATCTAATGCATTAAAAGGGAATAGGTTCCATAGCAGTCGTTTCTATGTGCAAAGCAAAAGAAAATAAGTTGAGAATATACATCATGAAATAATAACAAACAACACATTTACCTGCGCTCCCTCTCTGCAATTGTATGTTCCAGAATGACACCATATGCCAGATCAGTAGTTGCAGGGGCTGCCAGATAATCCTGCCATTTGTTCATTGAAGTAGTAAATTCAAACCTGTATCCCGTGTATTCAATTTTAATAGCAGAATGTCATTGTAATTTGTTTATTGGTGCGATATTGAACCTAATGCTCCACCAAATCCAAACCCTCATTGATCACCTTGGCCTGACAGCCAAGTGTGAATAATTATTCTTATGAAGAGTGCCATGAGAGACAAAAAGAGGCAGAAGGGAAGTGAACAGTGCTTTGAAAACCGAGATATGCATGTTAGCTGATGTCATTATTATATATAAAAGCAAAGATGGTACATCTAAGGCTCCGCTTGGGCTTCAAAAACAATGATTAAATCAAAACAGTCACTAAAAAATGATTCAATTACTATGGGTTCGCGATTCCCTTTCCTTTCTCTGATTCTTCATGGGATTTCAACATAGATAAGCCTACTGTGAAAATCTAATGCATTCAGGTTAGTCACAACCTACCAATAAATGCTTTTCATTAGATACAAAATAAAGCATCCATCAACTGCCAGTGAAGCAGATCCGTCTTGCACTAAAAGTTAATTAAAACTACAAAAAGCAATAAATTCAAGCAGCATCAGATTTCAAATACCACATGTGGCAATAATTTAGTAGAGCAGCAATCAAAAGCTTACAAATATGGCAAAAGGTACGACAAATGACGGCTTTTTTTTCATAAAGTCAATCGCACAACATTACTCAAATTAACTGCACACAGGGAAAAAAAAGGAAACTAGATGCACTGAAATGCAACACGATTTTCTCTTAAGAATCTCAATTTGCTCATGAATACCATCCTTGGCTCCGAGAAAAATGTAAAACAAACAAAAAATTGAAACCAATTCCAATTTTCTCTCACTTGCCACTTAAGGAAGCAACACCTTTTCACTTATTAAGCCTAAAAAAACATCCAAGTCCCTCATTTTAACACATAAATCTCTAATTCAGAGCTAGAAACAGTAGACTGAATTAGAAAAAAAAAAAAACTCAAATTGAAATCAACAACTTCAAGATCCAATCAAAATCAAACACTTACAAGAAGCGTTCTAGAAGCATCAGTCGAGGTGGCAGGGGAAATTCCATGGTGAGAGGTGGCGACAGCAGCGGATGATAAACAATCAGCCACGGCACGGCGGAGCGGCTCGGGCGGCTTCTTTAAAGAAGAAGATCTAACAGCACCAAACTGGAGCTGTAGCCTGGCGCTACCAGGACTATTTCGTGAGGAACTGAACGTTGAAGACATTGGAATTGACGGAGATTGGTGCACCAAGTCTCTGGGCAACTATCAACAGAGGCTATAAATTAAACTAATAATTAAAAAGAGCGAGTATTCTTCCGCCATCGTCAAGTAGTCATCTCCGCATTTGTCTCTGCTGTGAGTGAGTGAGTGGGTGAATGGAGAGGGGAAAAGAGAGATGGGGAATGGAATTGGAGAGAGAAGGAAGGGTTGGATTTATTTATTTATTTTTAATAATAATCTGGAAAGGAAATTCGTTGGTGATGTATCTTATTAGCAGTATGGAGTATGCGTAGTTTTACGAGGTGGTATGCATTATTAGCTGGGCAGCGCTAGATGAAAACTTTTTAAGTGGGCCGATGAGAAGAGGGTAGGAAATATAATTATGGGTAATTAAGAATCCACTCTCTTTATTAAATAAAAAAAATAACGAGAGTAGATGGAAAAGAGATGAACCTGTTTTTTTTATTTTAAACTTCAATTTGTTGGTATAAAATTCAAAGTAATATTTAATTCAGAACTTGTTTATATTAAAAATAATTTTTTAAAAAATATATTTTATATATTTTTAAATAAAAAATATTTTAAAAAACAATTATTATAATAATATAAACATTATTTTACTAAAAAAAACATGGAAAGAGCTATTTAAAGTTTTTTTTTTTCAAAATAATTTACGAGCAAAAAGAGTTTCTTTGTGAATCCGGAGATGCCAAATCCAATGGCTATATAATAGGCATATAAGTGAGAGCATATTATTCTAGTCAATTCTTGTGTTTTTTAATGGTTTGACAAAGAATATCTTATTTTCAAAAAAAAAGTTTATTAATGTGAGTGTTCGGGTCTGCTTGCGTGTAATTCGATTAATCTCACAGATCCTGAAGTTAACAACCATGTAAGTCTCCAATAATTTTAAGATTTGTAGAACTCGAATTAATAATCTCCGGAAAACACACCTAAAAACTGAGTAGTTGATTTCTGTCCTTCTTGATAAAGATATCTTATTCATACCATTTTGGGTTACTGAAACCAAAGATATTAGTGGGTGTTGAATAATTGAATAATTGACTGGAAGCTCTCGTGTTTATCTATTTGGTAAAGTAAAATACCATCTCCTGTGTTGACCAGTAGTCTTATTGACCGAAATCTCCCGTGAAAAATTTATTAAGACGGACCTAATTTTATCACGCTTTTGTTGTTCATCAGGCTCCATCCATTTCTCTTTTTCAACGGTAAGGATTTTCTTTTTACTGTAAATCTATGTGTGCTTTTCAATAAAATTATTTTTTTATTTCTTAATAGTTTTTGACTTGTTAATATTTAAAAATAATTAAAAATATATATATTATTTTAATATATTTTTAAAGTGAAAACTATTTTTAAAAACTATAATTATTACAATACTAGACACAACACAGTTATAATATCTTTTTAAAATATTTTAAAATTTTAAAAACATGGATCCAGTCCTGTTATAATACATTTTCATGTCATGCTAACAACACACTTAGAGCCCGTTTGGCTCTGTGGCTGCGGCTGCGGCTGCATTTTATTTAAAACACAGTTTGCAGCCGTTTGGTTAAGGAAAAAATAAATATACTGTTTACTGGGCCCCACTTAATTTCTGCATTAGAAACGCAGTAAATGAAAAGCAACAAATTCTTACTTTTTTTTTATTGTTCGTGTTAATTGCACTGTGTCAATGAACAATGCAATTAACATGAACAATGTATAGTGTACACTGTTCACTTAAAAAAAGTGAACAATGCAATTCTCTTGCACTGTTCACTTGCCTGCGTGAAACTACTTCTTCTTCTTCTTCTTCTTCTTTTTTTAAGTAGTTTGTTAATTTTTTTAACATTTATTTAAAAAAAACTAGTTTAGAGTAAATTTTATACCTGATAATATTTTATCTAATTTTATTGCATGCTAAAAATATTATGGAAACTGTAGTTTTTGTCGGATGTATTTCATACGTAATGAAATTATAAATGGTTTCATGGAATAATAAAAAATATTTTATATAAAGTATGATTTATTTCATGATATAATAGCAATAGTTAAATCCACAATATTTAAATTAAAAATCATCAATATTAATATATATTTTTAAAATTATTTTATAACCTCAATTTAAGCATTATTAATCAAACACATTAAACTACTTTTTCTTCAACCTCAATTTTAACCACAGTTTTAACCAAACATCTATTTTTTCAAACCAACCTCAACTAAAAATACTTTTTATAAAACAACTTTTTTCAAACCACAACCACAACAATTACCTCAATACTAAACACACTCTTAATCTCTATGTGAAAGAAGCACCAACGATGTGTACAACATGTAAAACATGTAAAGAAATCGCCATACACGGCAAATCTCCATATTATTTCCATAACAGTCAAATCACTAATCACAATTTTGATCCCTTTCTTCCCGTTTTCATTTTTAACAAGAATCGTTTTAATTTAATAATTTAAATTTTTAAATATAATTTATATTATTTTTTAATATACCATTTTCAATTTTGAAACTTACACATGCTCAGAATATCATGTACTTAATTTTTATCAAATAAATAAAAATAATAAAAATCAAATTCATGACCGGT
>Ga0307514_10001284_pt1 | contig 32646 bp, 47 predicted proteins | sample 16_EM_MG_FD_203088 | JGI IMG/M metagenome (GOLD analysis project Ga0307514, IMG submission 203088) | Populus trichocarpa ectomycorrhiza microbial communities from riparian zone in the Pacific Northwest, United States - 16_EM | ecosystem: Host-associated > Plants > Roots > Unclassified | place... | reverse complement strand
TGTACCACTTGTCTGCTAGCAACTGGCCCATGGTGCTTGAAAGGATCAAGAAACGGATCCACGTCCTGGCCAACTCCCCCGAAGACGGACCGGATATGATCGACCTTCAGCTCATGGCGCACAGCTTATTGGATAGAACCCGACTATTCCAAATTCTTACAGGTGAGACTGGGTTGATGTTTCGTATTGTCTCGACACCACCACGTATTAACCCTCGTCACCCTACAGAGTTGTCGTCACTCCTGGTCAACATGAAACCTGAAGCCCAGCTATCTGTTTCGATCCCTTTGAGGTCTGCGATCTGGAACTGGGTCGAGTTCTTCCCCGAAGAGTTTCAGGAGTCCCTCAAAATTCGTGGCCGCGGCGAAAATGCTCCCGAACGGGTTTACGATGTTCTTCACACCAAAGACGCAGAGAAGAACCCACTTCTGTGGCCGACTTTGACGGCTCTGATGTGTATAAGCAGCGTTGACAGGATTTCCTCCGAGTTTCAGTTGGATGACACAACAGGGCCGCAGGTAGTCGCTCGAGGAAAGGTTCGTTGATGCGCATTGGCACCTTGGTTTCAGGTATTGGAATTACGATCAATTTAGCGAGGTTTCGCTGGGATGCTGGGCAAGGTCGTCGAAGCGAGAGCCAAGTACGTGGAAACTGCAGTGATCTGTTTGTTGGATTTCGCCCGGGGTGCAATACGGGCTCAAGACGGTGAATCGCCAGTGTATGCAGTTGATATCGCCCACGACCTCAAGGCGAGTTTCATTTCACATGCCAATTCGGCTTCTTACGGCATGGTTTTATTCCCTCGTTCCAGAGGTACCTGATGGTATACCATAACCTGAGGCCATTCTGGGAATCCGACGATGAAATAGACGTCGGCATCATCTCGGATATCCTCGTGGTGATTTACAGATACATCCCGGAGGAAGAGAGTATCCCGATCTTCCAGACGTGCTTGGATCAGTCCCAGTCCTGTGCTGTGAAGATGTGTGCAGTTAGGGCCTTGACGTTGCTTTCCATAGAGGTGTGGTTGGGGATGGAAAGAAAAGTTCCTACACACTGACTCTATCATCCAGAAGCACAGACTACCTTGGCAGCGTCCACTGACCAAAGCCCTCGATCTTTTATCACCTCTCGTCCGCTATGCTCACATTGTAAGTCTTATCCTCCTCTCAAAAAAAAGAATTTTACGATCCTTTATCCATCAGATGGCTAGTTTGATGCGGAGCGACCACGATGGTCGAGGAACAGGTGGAAAAACCCGTCGGAGACCTCGGGCTCGCAAGCACACCACGGAAAGACACGATGACAGAGAACTGCTCATCTTCTCCATCATGACTCTCTGGCGTTCAGACCTCCCTTGGCATACGTTGGCCACGGATAAGCTGGAGTTGGCTGATTGGGTACCGAACGCGATGGTCATCTGGAGTTTTGGGGACCAGAATGTCAACTTGGCGGTTGCTAGGGCGTACAGGTTCGTCCAGGATCGCGTTTTCAACGCGAATCCCGGGACGCCACACTTCGAAGCTGCGGTTCTGTGGCTGAAGCTCGTCACCCCTGCGTCTCTCATTGTCGTCTCAAACCATCTGCTTAATTCGAGATTCGATTTCGAGGCACAGCAGATGTGGATGGGAATCGCGTATGGTCTGATGGAATCATTCACAAGGATATCGGACGTGCGTCATCTGTTTCAACTCCCGTTTCTCCCGTGGATGTTGATGCCGTTACCCGTTGTCCGCTTGTTTATAGAAAGAGCATGTCCTAAGCATTCAGCGGTCTCCTGATCGTGTGACCGCGTTCACCATCCTCGAGATCGCGTGTCTTGTCTCGTTGACATCCCTTAATATCAACGTTTCTCTGACCGCAGCTCACTGTCTGCGTTTGATTGCAGAAGTGGAACGCTTCCCGGGTGTTCCACTCAACGAGAGGATGTCGGAGGAAGAACGAACAAAGAGGTACCCGATCTACGATCAGATTGGCGACCCCAAGATTCCGGTGCTCGGTCGAATGGCACACCAGAAACGGTTACGGAAGTTGACTCGGTTGATTGCGAGCTCAAACCCGATGTATATCGCTGTTTGGGTAGAGTGCTTTACGCGATCGAGACTCCTGGGGGACACGATCAAGGCGGGGAAAGACGATTCCGCTTCCGATGAGGTGGATTTGGGGGTGGCCCTGAGCTATGAGGTCGGAGAACCGATAAGCGACGCCCTTTCTGTGAAACTGATTTATTCCTTCAGGATCGACAAGCCCAATGGCAGAATTTAACGTTGTTCCTTGCAGCCTTTGGCGCTGCATGCGCGAAACCGGACCTGAACCCTCGAGCACTTACCCAGATGATCCCAGCGAATTTCATTCCGGACTCTATGTGTAACCTGCGGAACCCCGATGAAATGTTGACAAGTTTCTTAAACTTGCTCATTGAACTGTTGGTTTCGGATTCTTTGCCCGTGAGGAGTACTGCGAGGGATGCTCTTGGAGGAGAGTTGAGCCAAAAGTTGTATGATCGAGTGTTCAAATTGCTTTATGAGTGAGTCCGTACTCTGTTTCCGGATTTGGGCTCGGCATAACAACATTTTTCTTGGGCCACAGAGTGATCCAAGATATCACCACCAATACCGGAGGAACGCCTGATCTCGAGTGGTCGGACACCTTTTCAAACTTCCTGGAGCAGGTACGTCTCGTTTCTGCTCGTTTGTATGGTCAACGCTTAGCATTGTGGCGTAGTTCATCTCCGTCATCAGGTCGCTCATCGACCATGTTGATTCCGTCGAGGAATTCATGTCCGTTGATGTGATGGGCGTGATCAGAGCATTTGCCGATTTCCTAACCCGGTTTGATGACCCTGCCTGCGCTCCGATCCGTATCAGGTTCTGTGCGCTCTGTGATACTACCTTGGACAGCTTGGCCAGGGTTGGCGTCCGCAAGGATGTGTATCATCGACAAACCATCCTCGAGATGATCATGGGTTGGCTCCAGGACCCTTCAATTGTCCGTCGTTTTTAATGCATTAAAAGCACTCAGACTGAGAGGGCTTTTGCAGGCGGTGAATCCGCAACAGCAGTTTGATCTGAACGTGGCATCCTTGAAAACCCTTGTCAGGTTGTTTGAGAAAATGGAGCTCAAGCCATTAGATAACAGCGGAGACGACCATTTCGTGTTCGTGATGAGGCTCCTGGGGCGCTACCATGTCGCTTGCTTTAAGCTACTGGAGTATACAGGGGTGAGAGTTAGGTGTCTTCAATTATTCCTGAGTTACTCAAACATCATTTAGTCTATGGAAGATGTACGGTTGGAGTCTCTCTATGTGAGTTGCAATCCGGGTTATTCTGGAAGCACAAATTCCTGAACTCTGCTTTTCAGAAGATGAAGATGGCATCGAAGGAGAGCGAGATTCGCGAACTCATCATCGGGGGTTTCTCCCGTGCCGTTAACGCCAACACGGAACCAGGACTGAAACATTGTCTGAACTATGCATATGATGCGAACCTGAGGACGAGAGCGACGTTCGCGAGGATATTCGCGAGGGTACTGCTTGCGGGAACTAGGTTCGATGCACCAGGTAGTTCCCCTGCGCCCCCGAAACAGAGTATCTTGTGTGAGGTGAGTTCATTTCTCCCTAACTGTGGTTCTGGTAGCTCTGATACGTTCGCAGTTGGTGAAAGGTCCAGATGTGAGTGTATTGAAGATGCGTTCAGGCCATGATCGTGCTGAGATTCCGCAGTTGATGCTTGCTGTGGCCATTTGCGAGACGTGCCCTCCTGATGAGTCCGACTTCATCGTACCGATCATGCTCAACCTTTTCGACACAAGGGCGTCGCTCCTGTCGCTCCTGAAGATGCTAGTGGACAGGGAGATAGCCAAGGCTGGTGAGGTCCCTCGTTGTTCTCGTTTGGAAAAGTTTACTGAATAATGAACAGATGATTCTCGCTCCTTGTTCCGCGGGAACTCAACTTCTGCTCGACTGCTCGGCTCATTCACGAAGATTCACGGCTACAATTACCTGAGGAGTCTGATTCAGCCTCTGATTCAGGTCATGAAAGAGATGCCCCCAGGTCATAGTTATAACATGGACCCGTCTAGAGCTGTCGGCCAGGATATCGATCAGAACAGAAGAAACGTTGAAGTTGTAACCGCCGCGTTCCTCCAGGTTGTCACAGCCTCCATACACAGCCTACCTCCGTAAGTAGACAGGTAGTGCGGCTTGGAACCTGAAGCTCATCTGGGTGTAGCATGATTCACGAGCTTTGTTCGCACATCGGAAAGACAGTGTAAGCGATCCTGCCCCCCCCCCTCTCCCTCCTTGTCTACGTTCGTGGTGCTCAAACTCTCGTAGAAACGAAGTCTGGCCTGATGCGAAGTTCCCTGCCCTCGGGGCTTTCATGTTCCTTCGGTTCATTTCTCCCACGATTGTGTCTCCAGAATCGATCGACGTCGAACTACCAAAGGAAAACGAGTCTACCATGAAAAAAGGGCTTATGGTTGTCGCGAAAGTCATTCAGAATCTCGCGAATAACATGTTCTTTGGGAAACAAGTGTTCATGGCTCCTCTCAACGACTTCCTCAAGGATAACATTGTCATTGTCACTCGTTTCTTGAGTGACCTCAACGTATGCATCGCTCTTCTTTACTTTATTTCCTCTCGATATATTCTAATTGGCTGCCAGAAATATGACACGAGAGGAGAACCGCCGGATTCGGAGGAGTGGATCGGTCTTCCTTACGATGATACGGATTCGATCGTTTTGCACAGATTTTTCGACAAACATGCAGACAAAGTTGGAAAGGAGCTCCTCAGTCTTTCTAGGCCTTCAGAAGCCGATACATCGGCGATTAACGGGAAGAAAGCTTGGGATAACCTCTGTGCTGCCCTGGTTGATCTCGATAGTTCCATCCCACCGCCACAGCCGTCAGAATTCGACAGCACCTTACTTGAGGGATACTTGGAATTCATGGAGACGCATGTGGATGCGGACACGAGTTCCGTGGCTCATTTGTTTATTGATAGCACTCCGCCAGATGTAAGAGTCAGGTTTTCCGCCATATTACTTTGCATTGAAATCTCCCCGTTTCAAGGAAGAAACCGTTACGGTGTTCATTTTGTTTGCCGCCAAGGTTGAGGCAGACACTATCAACATGGAACTACTCGTGTACCATGTCTTCAGGGTCCGTAAACCCCTTGTGGAGCATTCGAGTTGTTGACGAGTTCGACAGACTATGATGGATCCACGCCGAACAGGCCGACCGTACGAGATCGTCATCGATCTGACCGGATTTGCTGCTGGATCCCAACCACCTGTTCAGTGGCTGAAGTTTATCACTGAGATTACGCCTTCGGACCTTCGCGCGAGGAAGCGGTCAATATATTTCCTCAACATGAATGACCTGGCGTATCGTTTCTTACGAAAGATTCGGAACTTGTCAGCGGGTGTGTAGCTATTTTTCTTAGCACGTTTCCTGGACGCTGATTATAAGAACAAGGTGGATGGTCGACTACCGAGACTTACTGTTCTTCCCTTGCAGTACTCAGAGGACTCGTCAACCCGGCTGCTCTCGAGCCGCTTACATATGCTTGTGCGACCGTTGCTTCCTCTTTGATTCTCGGCACCCCTGACGTTTCGGCATAGCGCAACTGGAAGCAGAAGAGGGTGAGGAGTTCACTGAGGTCGTGATGCGGCGTGAACAGCCCGCGAGGATTCATGTCAGATTGGACGTCAGGTCCACTCACATCCGTCTGACAACGGTAACCCACCATCGTGTAGTCGTGTGCACATTATCCACTGACCACCGCCACAGGTCATCCCTCAACCGGTTGCCACTGTCACAACATGCGAGCTCACGGAGATTGTGTCTCTGGCTGATATTAGCGACGTGTACAATGTGTCAACGGGACAAGACCCAGACGAATTTATCATTCGGAAGATTCGTCACGGAATTACGTTGTACTTCTCCTCTCCCATGCGAGATGCGATCATAAAGGTGCACATTTCACACGACCCGAGGTCGAATGCGGTGTGTTGATGTTAACACCACTTCAGGCAATTCGTACGGCAAAAGGTTCCATGAAGAATGTCCAGGTGGCGGGTCCGGAACGTTTCTCAAGGCTGACGAATATCACCGCTACATTACTCCAAATCGGCATGATCAGTTCTATCTACGAAGAGGACGACCTCAGGGAATCAGGGCTCGAACTTCTCAGCGCCATTTGCAACTATCTTGAGTACGAGGGACCAGCGATCGTACCTATGAGAGGTTTGCATCTACTTTCCGCTTCAAAGGATGCGAAACTAATTTATGCCAGGGGCGTTGATCTCGCGGCAAACGAGCTTCTTGGTCATACAACTGAGCGAAAGGTTATCGCAACACGCTCCGCAACTCACCCTGGATTTCCTTGGTGAAGTAGCGTTGGGAGTGGAGAGGTCAACGGTACAACAGAAGATTCATTGCCTCCAGTACATGAGTCCCTGGATTAAAAATCTGGTACACTTCGCGGATCCCACGACGAGGTTGTTTGACCAGTCCGGTGCACGTCTAAGGGACTGCATTCGGTTCTTGATAAACTTGACCTTGCAAGATGAACAGGTTCGAGATCACCACTAGCGCGTCATCCCGGTGCTGATCGACCGCCTTCAGGTTTACGCGATGGTTCAGCAGTATATCTGGTCGGAAATCTGCAAGCTAGACTCACCAGCTGTCAACATTGTTCTTGACGAGTTAATGCGTACTGCTGTGGACGGACCGTTCGGCTCCAGGAGGTCCGAGATCATAACGGATACCGTCGGAACGTTGTCATCCATCAACGTCCGTGGGAGGATCCTCTCAAAGCTTCGGAAGGTAAGCCGTCGCATCAGCCACAGATTCTCGTGTCACTCAATCCATCTAGGTGATTGGCAAGACAACCCTAAAGCCCACCCCGACGCTCGTGGAGAACCCACATTGGAACGAAATCGCTGCGCTGACAAGATTGGCCCTCGTGTCGACAAGTCAATGCAAACAAGCCGTCCAAGTGCAACTTTTCGTACCCGAGATTGTCCACCTTGTGACGTTGATTTCGTCCACCGGAACCGTCGGGATCAGGCTCTCCGTCCACGGAATAGTGATGAATATGCTCCAGACGTTGACAGTTGGAAGGAGCGGAGACACCCCACCGCCAGAAATTCGGATCCTTTTGGACGAGTGTGCAAGCCCGGGAACCCTTCGGTTGTTTGGTCTTGCACAGTCCACCACTACGGGGGAATACGCCAACTTTGACCCTGCCAATGAGAGGGTGTTCATCACCTATCAAGAGAATTTGACTCAGTTGTTGGCTCGTATGCTTGAGGGTATAGCCGGGTCTAAGGGTGAGTGATGGTTTAGGGGTCCTTTGTGTGGTACTGAACAAGGACTCTTAGGTTTGCTGAACGTCTGGCGCGCACGCTGGATGAGTCTCGTATCGTCTACGGCCTTCCAGTATTCTCCTGCTGTGCAAGCCCGGGCTTTCATCTCCCTTGGGACATTAGCCGTCTCGGATGTCGATGACGATTTGTTCTACCAAATGATCGTCGCGCTCAAGAAGGTGTTATCCGAGACAAAACAATCGGACACTGACTTATCCATGATCCTGAGCATGCTGAGATGCTTCGCCAAGCTGGTACCCGGCCTAACTGCCGGAAGCCGTTTCTTCTCTCAGTTGTTCTGGCTTGGCGTCGCGCTCTTGCAGACCGGTATCATGGGGTTGTTCATCGAGGCGGCGGAGTTGCTGAAGGTGGCATTGGAGAACATGATGCCGCAAGGAATGTTCGACGAAAGGGGCGTATCGTCCACGCTGTTATCAGAGCGCACGCCGATGGAGGAAGTTTCTGTTCAACTGGATCACATGCTTTCACTTTCGTTCGACTCGAGCTTCTCATTCTCGTTAGCGGCAATCTTGTTCAAGGGGATGCGACACCAGTACTTGAAGGAAGCGGCAGGCGAAGCTCTCCGTTCGTTGTTGAGGATCACAACCCAATGCAAAGGTGGTGAAGGGGAGATGCCGGCCAACGATACGGTCTATTATGATTCCCTAGGATATTTCTTGGCCTTGATACCACTCTCCACCACACCCGAGAATTTCAAGAAACTGCTCGAGGACGCGAACACGATTCCGGAACCGTCCAAGGGCCCTATACCGACCGAGGGGAGGGATCTTCCCCAGATCCCACTTGCGCTGCTGGGAATCTGCGATCCTACTACGGCCCTCCTCTCAACCGCGTTCATCAGTTCCGTGCTCACTACCGCGCAAATCGATGATATCGAAACGGAAATTTTCTACCGTATTCTGTCGGACATCGGGGACAAATATCCGGAAGTCATCGCCTTGGCGTAAGTATATCCTCTCTTTAGTGACCGCACGAGGGCTGATCGTGGTTTGAATAGCTACGAGAACCTGCACGAAAGAATCAAGTACATCTTCGCGAACTGCGCGCATCCTGACATCATGAACTCGGTTTCCAACGTGTTCAAGATCGCAATGCACCAAGAAAACGCACGGAACATTCATATGCGGGGGTCGTCGTCTACGTTAAGCACGGTGGGCGAGGATGAGAGAAGGACGATTGGGGAACTGGAAGATATGGGAATGTCCGGATTGGCGCACACTTTCTCGTTCATCCAGCCGTCCGGAGACAGGGGGAACATACTCATGTGGGTTACACAATTGGTGGACAAGATGATCGAGTGAAGGGGTGTAACTTTCTTGGAGGAAGAAGGCGATGGATTGGATTGGGTCAAAGCCATTGGGCAAACGCTGTGGAACGGGTTTGCTCGTCGCTTGGCGCGCGTATCGTTAACTACTCTGGGTGTTATATTGGGATCATTGGGAAAAGTAAGGACAAAAACTAATGAGCCGTAGAGTCGGAAAGCTGTGTACATATTCCTTGTTTCCGTATACCTTGTTTTTGGTTATACACCACCCCGCTTTCGCGTAAGCGGTGAGTTGGCCGACACTCGACGTTTCAACACGTGGTTTCAAAGCAAAGCGACAAACCTCGTCGTGAAAATGAGAATCCTCGAGGTGGACGTTCAGAACCAAGAATGGTTTATTTTGGTCGGCGACCGAGTGATCCATCCACTAGCCTCTCAATTTGGATTTGGCGGCTTGACCATCATGTGCTTTCATTCGTGTTCAACATACCTTCCCTTCCAGAAATCATAGGGGTTGATCGCACGGACCATCCGTTCAATACTACTGGATAACTATTGACGCACGATGAATTCTAACATTCCATTCGTTGACGTGGACGCACGGAAACATTGTATCCCTGCTCCCATTACCACTCAGTCTATCGCCTCGCTCTTTGGCCATGTTCGAACCCCAAGCCTCGGGCAGTGTGTCTGCGCTCCTGCGCGAAGATGAAGCGGTACCATCGAGTCCGGACGGCAAACCCCCGGACCGCCCGGAAGTTCTTGCCGTGGATAAAGAATCAGAACCGATAGTTACACGGAAAGAACTTTGGGCTTACTATTGTATGTCTCCGCGATCTCCCTCGCTCAGATGAATGGTTCGGAAGACTTTCTAGTGTACTATAATGGTGACAACGGCGTGGGTCTTCTGGTCAGTCCCTCTCTCGTGTCCGCGTTCCTGTAAGCGGACTGATGATGATTCGTCACCATTGTCATTAGGGTTTCTCGATGACCCTCTTCCAATCTCTGGCCTTCGCCGCCGGCTACGACCCCGTCGCGGGACCAGGATCAAGCTGTTCTGCAGAGGGTTCCTCGGGACAGTGCGTCGTGCACTGGGCAGGTGGCACGAAGAACGTTAGCTCCGTAGTTCTTGTCGCCACCGGCGTCAGTTTTGCGGTACGGTCGTTCACAACTAGTCCTTGTCCCAACCTAGAAGTTCAATGTCCCTCATGCAGATCATGACACTGATTTTCACGACAATCGGTTCTGCTGCCGATTACGGGACGTTCGGACGATGGCTACTTTTAACTCTCACCGTGATCTGTTGGGGTGCGCAGTATGCGAGCGTCAGCTTGACAGGTGGGGCCTGATTGTTGCGGTACGGTGTTGTTTCTATCACCCTCTGACAAGTTCCCTCGTCAGGTCCTTCACGATGGGGTGGCGCCATGGCACTTTATATGATAGGATTTATCACCTACGGCGCGACTCTTGTGTTCTACGCGGCTGTTTTCCCGCGACTAGCTCGCAATACCCCTCACGCCCGTCAACTCCGGAAGAACTACGAAGCGGGGGAGATATCCGCCGAGGAGTATGAAGTCGAGGAGAGTCTGGAGAAGAACCGGATCAGCAATATCAGCACTGTGCGTTCTTGCCTCATGTTTTACCGGCTCCCATCTGTTTTACTCTGCGTAGACACACAGCAACGTCGGATACATTGTCACGCTTTGCCTGAACTTGACGCTACTACTGCCTCTGAATGACAATCCCATGGTCAATAACTATGTTTTGGTATTGTAGGCAGTGACAGCTACTGCGAAGCCATCCCCTCGCCGCTGACCACTCTACGTAGGGTTAACTCGTACTGGGTTTTAGTTGGTGTCTGGTGGTGTCAGCCCGTTACCAAATGGCACGACGTCGCAAGTATCTAACCCGCCTTTTTAGTCATCTTCCAGCAGCCACGTCCTGGTCCATCGGTTCCAAAGGGTTCCTCGTACCTGACCATCGGCTGGAAGCAGGTCAGTTGTTCCATCTTGATAATGACAACGTACACTCAAGCCGCCGCCAGATCTGGACAGCCCTGAAACAATACAAGCAACTCCCATACACCTTTATTTACCTTTTTTCCTTCTTTCTTCTCGCTGATGTACGACCTTTGGGTTCGGCTCATCGTTCGCGGTCTTGATTATTAGTTCCTTTCGTTTACAGGGTCTTAATACCACAGGAACCCTAGTGTCGATCTGCCAAAACGAACATTTTCAATTCTCGTTCCTCCAGAATACCTATCTCGGTCTTGCGCAAGCGATCACCTCCACCGCTAGGTAAGCTTGTCCCAATAAGCCGACTATGTGGTGTGACGGGGTTTGAACAGCACACTCGGTTTCTGGTATATCCAAAAGTACTGGAAAGTCCCCACGAAGAAGATGGTAGGTCAGGTCCACGACTATAACTTTAGATCCTCCGTTCAAAGGGGTAATTCCAGTTTGTGATCACAAATTTTGTTACCATCTTGATCCCCTTTTGGGGAATGGTTGGCATATGGACTCACAAGATTGGTTTCCACAACGCTTGGGAGTTCTGGTACATTGGGCAATGTTGCCGACACGGATACACCGCCTGACGCACGTGGTTATGCAGGACATATAATGTTGTATTCGGACTGTTCCAAGCCCCCTACTATGCCTTCTCGCAAACGATGATGGCCGAACTGAGCCCTCCCGGTTTCGACAACATGGTAAGTGGACTCCACGTACCTTCGATCCCATCGAGATGACCGGCACTTGCACTTCCAGTTCTTCGGCTTGTTCGGTCTCTCGAACAGGGCTTCCAGCATGATCGGTCCGAACGTCATCCAGGTCATCATCGATAGGTCTGGTGATAATTGGAAGGGGTTCCCATTCCTCTTTGCCCTTTGCGTCTCTGCCAGTCTGGTCATATGGTTCGGTGTGGATGTTACGAAAGGGAGGAGAGATGCTGGTGTTTGGGCTAACAATCAAAGGAAGAAAGAATCGAGGGTTGATGGGTTTGTGCAAGATACAACACGTTGAACGTCGTGCCGCCTCAGGTTCTATGGCATCTATACGCTTTTTTTCGGTAACTGCCTTCGTATCCTGATGTAAGACGACTAGCTCACGACCAAGGTACTACAACAAATCCGACTCGATCCTATTCAATCTACGTGGTAAGGCAAGTCATCGTAGGAGGAGAGCGAAGTACACTGGGTGTTATGTCGGGATCACTGGGAAAAGTAAGGGTATAAAGTAGCGGTGTCCACGACTGTTTTAAGGCAAAGTGGGCTACCGATGCTGTCGTGAATAAATTCATCGTCATTTGAACTTCAAGATCTCCGCTTAAGTAGTCCAACCTGGAACAACTACGCATCATACGTACTCGCACGGACGCGTGGGCGAACGACTAGGGAGATATGGTAGCCACGAACTTGAAGGGAGGCCATTATGGTGTCCGCGAAAGTCCTTACCCACAACCAGTACCGCCGGTGTGGACTAAACCCCAGTAAACAGGTCGCCCTCGCTGCTCGTTACGCAGCCGCAAGGGTGGGTGGACTCTATTTGCTTAACGTCACATCCCTCCGCCCCACTTAACGACAAGTCAATGGCTCGCCGTCCACCTTGCTACATCTCGGGAAGTGTTTGGCTCTCTCACGAGTGACGGTGGGACCAAGGATACCGTTGATCCAGGCAGCGCAAAACGCACCGCTCTCAAAGTTGCCGGTCTCCACTTCGCAACAGGAGCCGACATCGGAGGCACTCGCAGGTTTTCGGGGTGGGTACCACAGCAGATCAACCGTAACAAAGCCTCGAGGATGACTCAAAGTCCACTGGGTGGCAGAGAGCACGCGTTCAATGGTCTGTCTAGATGAAGGCACAGACTCTCGGCGCGGGCGTCGTGGAAAATCTGTACGAGGTCGACCTATAAAGGGATACACGCTGATGCGGCCACTCGCCTGCTGCATTGACCTACTGTAGTGCACCTCTTCTGAAACTCGTGCCTGGAGGCGGGGGCCCTTCCGAGTACCGTTGTATTCGTCGAGTTCATCAAATCGACGGTCGGGGGTAACAACGATTTCAAATTTGAGAGTCGAACAACGAGACCCCCTCCCTTACGATCATGGGGATAAACCATAGGACCGGACCGGAAAGCTATGTGGTATGTATATATCCCTCGTTTCCGTATGACTTGTGTTTTTGGTTATACGTCACCATCGCCAGCTGTTGCGCGCCAATCGATCTGACTGATTTTTTTTTTTTTGGTGTAGCAACTGGGAAACAATGCCTAGTCAGTCAGAGCGCATGATCGCTCTATGAGACACCCGGACGAAATGCATTTACGCGCTGGCCATTCACATGGCGCTGTGTGGGACTCTGCGACCGGGTGAGGTGACGACCTCACCGCCTACGTCCACGACGCACAGGCGCAATACCCATCGATCTGACTGATCATCATGCCGGAGCCAACTTCCTCGTCGCAAAACATCCTTGAGATCCTCCAGAGACGGAGCGATTGCCGAAGCACCCCCCGCGGTACGCGACGACATTGACGCAGATCGTAAAAGGAAGGTTCCACCGTCCCGTGCGGCCACCCGCAGGGGTTCAATACCACTGGAGAACTATATTAACGCACGGTGAATTCCACTTCCGGTCGCGGACACGGACGAACGGAATTTTGTATCTCCTGTTCATACCACCGCTCAGCCAAACGACTCACTCTCTGATCATGTCCAAACTCCAAGCCTTGGACAATGTACCTGCACTTTTGCGCGAACACGAGGCGGTAGTGTCGAGTCCTGACGAGAATACCTCGTACAACCCGGAAGTTCTTCCTATGGATAAAGAATCAGAACCGATAGTTACACGGAAAGAACTTTGGTCTTACTACTGTACGTCTCTTCGTGATCTCCCCCGCTCAGGTGAATGGCTCAAACGATCTTTCAGTGTACTTTAACGGTGACAATGGCGTGGGGCCTCTGGTCAGTCGCCCTGTCGTGTTCGTGTTTCTCGTTGTAGACGTACTGATGATGCGTCGCCCTTGCCATTAGAATTTCTCGATGACCCTCTTCCAATCTCTGGCCTTCGCCGCCGGTTACGACCCCGTCGCGGGACCAGGATCCAGCTGTTCTGCAGAGAGTTCCTCAGGACAGTGCGTCGTGCCCTGGGCAGGTGGCACAAAGAGCGTTAGCTCTGTGGTTTTTATCGCCACCGGCGTCAGTTTTGCGGTATGGTCGTTCACAGCTAGCCCTTGTCCCAACCTGGAAGCTTAGTGTCCCTCATGCAGATCATGGCATTGATTTTCACGACAATCGGTTCTGCTGCCGACTACGGGACGTTCGGGCGGTGGGTGCTTCCGACTCTCACCGTGATCTGTTGGGGTGCGCAATATGCTAGCATCGGCTTGACAGGTGGGGATTGGTCGCAACCCGGTGTTATTTCTACCACCCGCTGACAACCACCCTGTTAGATCCCTCACGGTGGGGTGCCGCCATGGCACTCTACATGATAAGTTTTATAACCTACTGTGCAACCATCGTGTTTTACCTGTCCGTGTTCCCGCGATTGGCCCGTAATACCCCTCGTACCCGTCAACTCCGGGAGAAGTATGAAGCAGGGCAGATATCCACCGAGGAGTATGAAGTCGAGGAGAGTCTGGAGAAGAACAGGATCAGCAATATTAGTATTGTACGTCCCTGCGTCAGGTTTTCTTGGCTCCCACTGATTTACTTTGCAAAGACCCACAGTAATGTTGGATACACTGTCACGCTCTGCCTGAACTTGGCTCTGTTACTGCCCTTGAAAGACAATCCCATGGTCAACAATTATGTTTTAGTATTGTAGGAGTGACAGCTACTACGAAGCCATCCCCTCGCCGCTGACCACTCTATGCGTAGGATTACCTCATACTGGGTATTGGTTGGTGTCTGGTGGTGTCAGCCTATTACCAAACGGCGCAATGTCGCATGGATCTAACCTGCCTTTTTAGTCATCTTCCAGCAGCCACGTCCTGGCCCGCCGGTTCCAAAGGGCTCCTCGTACCTGACAATCGGTTGGAAACAAGTCGGTCGTTCCGTCTTGACGATACTGACGACGAACGCTCAAACCACCGCCAGATCTGGACAGCCCTGAAACAATACAAACAACTTCCATACACCTTCATTTACATTTTTTCGTTCTTTCTCCTCGCGGATGTATGGCCTCCAAGTTCAGTTCGTTGTTCGCAGTATTGAATCTGTTTTCTAGGGCATCAATACCGCATTAGTTCTGGTGTCGATTTGCCAAAACGACCTCTTTCAATTCTCGTTCCTGCAGAACACCTACCTCGGTCTTGCGCAATCGATCACCTCCATTGTCAGGTAAGGTCGTCCCAAGTTTGATACATTGGCCATGGGGAATGACGGGATTCAAACAGCACACTCGGCTTCTGGTACATCCAAAAGTATTGGAAGATCCCCACGAAGAAGATGGTGAGTCGGGCATACGACCGCACCTCCGAATTCAATCCTCCGTTGAAACAGGCGATTCCAGTTTATGGCTACAATCCTTGTCACCATCCTGATCGGCATGTGGACTCACAAGATTGGTTTCCACAACGCTTGGGAGTTTTGGTATGTTGGCCGACAATGGATGCGCAGCGTCTGACACATGTGATTACACAGGGCATATAACGTCGTATTCGGACTGTTCCAAGCCCCCTTCTATGCTTTCGCGCAAACGATGATGGCTGAGCTGTGCCCTCCCGGGTTCTACAACATGGTGAGCGGATCCCGCGTACCATTCGACCTCATCGAGAGTGACCGGTGCTTTATGCTTCCAGTTTTTCGGTTTGTTTGGCCTCTCGAGCACAGCTTCCAGCATGATCGGTCCGAGCATCATCCAGGTCATCATCGATAGATCTGGAGACAACTGGAAAGGATTCCCGTTGATCTTCGCCCTTTGCGTTACCGCTAGTCTGATCTTATGGTTCGGTGTGGACGTTACAAAAGGAAGGAGAGATGCCGTCGCTTGGGCTGACAATCAAAGGAAGAAAGACTCTGCGGTTTCGGATGGGAAATCCGAGTAAGTTGAACGTTGTGTTCTATGACATCTATATTCCTTTTTTTTTTTTTTTTTTTTTCGGTAAACAGTGGACCAAGGTACAACAGATCCAATCCCATTCTCTATTTATGCGGTAAAGTAATTCATTATAAGAAGGTATAAGCAGAATGAAGCATATGTTGTAATGATAGCCCTAACATCTACCAGGAACACTCCGACCACATCAAAGGTAGGAAAACGAGTGAGGCAGTCCATATCTATTGAAACACACACAGGATCATAGGCGATGATCCAACCGGTCATTAGTTTTTTCACCCGCAAGCGAGTTAGAAATTTGGGAGAAACTCACCGTCTGGATACTCATAACGAAGAGAACGGGGTATTCATCGATGCCTGGTACCGCATATAGCGGCTTTCCATTGGCGTCTAACCGACCGGGGACTGGTCGTGGATGGGTGAAGAGGATCCAGATCGAGTAAAACGCGACGGTAAAGAAATGTCGGAACAATGTCCAGAAAGATGGTGATACGCTGGGGACTTGTGTTAGAAAACCCCCAGTTACGTTGAACAAGAGGGTAACGTACCCGGACAGTAGACCGACGGGTCCAGCAACGCAGTCACCACCGCGTTCGAAGTATTTGAAGCAACCGATCTTTAAAGCGTCCAGTGATTCATCTGACAGACATCAATAGGTGCAACAGACGCACAAGGTGGAGGTTACTCACTGCTGGCTCCGAACAGCTCGTAAAGAGCAACACTGAGCACATTAATCGTGGGTGCAAGACCTTTGCGTTCCCAAAACCACTGGTGCAGCACATCGGATACAGCCTCCCAGTTACTTAAATCGTCCCCCCTGTTGACGATTTTGGCCAGCATCCCAGTAAGCAGCAGGGCGTCACCGAAAGCGACGGTCATACCGCCTCCGGTGAGCGGGTGACGCATATTCCACGAGTCTCCTATCAGGATCACACCTTCCTTGGTGTGTTTTGTGCCTTGTTTTGCTGGGGGCAGGAACGTGTTGGGCATCTTACGTATCCTCTGTTTATCGAGGGCTTGGAGGGCGGGGAGTTGGAGTTGCGAAGGGAACCCAGGAACGATTTCATGTGTAATGTATTCCTATAGAGGACGAGAGGTCGGTTAGTCGAAGGTGTGAGGGACGAAGTGTGTATTTCATTACCTTGAGGTCTGGTGGCAGCGGTACCCGCACTGCAACGAGCATCCTCGTCTCGGTTTTCGAGATACGATAAAGCAAGACGGGTCCATGTCCCTTTACGAGAACGACCGTCCCATGTTCGTCATACGGCAACCTCGCGTTCTCCAAAATCAAACCCACGAAATGACTTCCCAACTCCACCTTTGCCGCAGCATCTCCCATAACCTTGGTTCTAAAGTTCGAGAAACAGCCATCGGCAATAACGGTCAAATCGCCATAAAACTCTTCTTCGACTCCTGAGCTTTCCGTTTTGTTGACCGTTCGGACGCCAAGGACCTTTCCGGTGTAGGGACATTCAATCAGTTTGGTGGCCGTCCGTTCGAGCACGTCCACGCCGGGTGCGACTTTGGCCTTTCTCCGTAACGCCATGATGAACTTCCCGTGGTGAAATGACCTGCCCTGGTACCCTTCAGGATAGGGTATATGTACATTCGTCCCCTCGTTGACGACGCAATATCCATGTGTAGGCACAGCGTCAATCCCCTCAAGACACTCCTCCATCCCCATACTCTTTAGAGCTTCCACTCCCCGGGGTTGCAAAAGCTCTCCGACGATACGATCCGGTTCTGCAAGAGAACGTTCCAAGAGACAGATCTTTAGAGGTTTCTGAGAGCGTGTAGCCAGCGAATGAGCGAACGAACAGCCAGCGATGCCAGCACCGACGATGACAACGTCATAATTAACCGAAGGCGTCGACATGGCGGTGGCGTGAAAATGAGTGCTGGACTGATTTTCCGAAGCGGTAGAGAACGTATTGGTGGGAGGAGTGTGCGTAAAAAGGATTGAGGACTGGCCGTGATTTCACGTCCAAATTGAAAGTGGTACGATCGCGTCGACTGAGCGGGACGTGTTCCTCACCCGATGGTCTAGAAAGTCTTTATTGTAATGTATGCGTGGAAAGAGGTGAAACGAGCGATTGCAAAGATAGCGGGTAAGGTATACGGCCTAACGACCAGGACAAACAAAAAATCACAAGGTAGTATGCCTGTGGCAGCTAATAGGTTACACAAAAAAAAAGAAATCCATATCCTATAGGGTCTAGTACTAGTGTCAGAAGATTAATACCCCGAGGGCTTCGCAGCACTCTTGGATGTGTCGTAAGCTCGAATGAGCCTCGCCTGATCTTGTTTCGTGCCGTTTTCGGTCTGACTGAAAGCGAACCCGCGATTTCGTCGCATCCTCTGCACAGCACGCACTTTCTTGATGGCTTTTTGGAACCTGCAGGGAGGATCGTATGAGCATACAAAATCAGCGTTAGTTTTTCGATATACGCACTGCTCCTGCCGTGGCCGGTAGTCTGGGATGTTGTACTTCTGGAGCTCCTGGGCAATATGGTACGACGCTGGCATGTAGGTTCGGCGGTAGCTAATAATGATCACGGTCAGTTCCCTTGCCCCTCAAGATAGACAAAAAACACTCACTACTTCCACACGTAGTCACGTGCCAAGCACACGATGGGAACGAGGAGAAGAGAGAAATAGAATACCGAATTTCCCCACAACCTTGGAACAAGGCCAAGATACTCAGTCGAGAAACCGATCGCCGGGGCTGCCAACGCATAGATAGGCAGGAACACCATGGCGAATATGAAGGATCCCGGAATGGCTGTGGGACGCGGAGTTGAGCCAAAATGTGATAAGGCTGCAACAATCATTACACACCGGCTACCGTGTACTTCGTCCACAAGCTAGATTTTTACAAGTTTCAGAAATGTTCGATAAACGACGGTGAGAAGGGCTTACTCCGAAACCAAGGCAGCCTTCCCTAGGACGGTAAGCAGCACGATAAGATACAAATCGGTTCCCCAGAACCAATGGCCAGAATCCAGACCGTTGGACTGTTTGAGGTCACCCCAAAACATAATAATCGAGAACCCAAACGTGACCTTCACAGTATCGCGAAATCAGAACGGACCAAATCACGAAATCGAGGAGGACGGACCAGACTATGGTATAAAGCGTTCAGGACCCAGAGCCAGAAAGCGGTCTTTGTGAAGAACGCATTCTCCTGACCCAGGGTGTAGAGCTGAGGATACCGATCCAAGATACGAGCGGAGACGAATTGGTCGAAGACACCGATGACGAAAGGAGGTAGGACGGTGAAAACGACATTGTACAAGGACAATGTCCATGACTCGTTGGCAATTTGTCCGGAGAAGTTGTTGAAGAACGAGTACTACATTAAGATGCCGTGAATCTCTGAACTTCTTTCTCGAGTGACTGTCTACTCACCCAGAACTGTGTCATGTAGAGCACAATATTCTTGTAGAACGAATCTAAGACGCAGTGAATGAGGAACAGGCGTCGGGTGAGGTATCAGAGTGCTCACAGAGAATTAGCTTGGAAAGCCGCTGGTAACTCCAAGCACCGTGGACGAGCAATAACTTCTTCAGGAACCGGAACTGTGAAATAGCGACATCTGAAGCACGAGCGGCTTGAAGACCTTCGACGCCGGAAATCCCGACTCCGACGTGCGCAGCTTGGATCATGCTGACATCGTTGGCACCATCCCCGATAGCCAGCAAGATCGACTTGGTGTTCTTCTTGACCAACTTGACCACCAAAGCTTTCTGTAACGGTGATACGCGGCCTAGAAACGGCGTCGGGTGAGGCTAAGAGTCAATTTGTAGCACTGGTAACCCACAGCAGACGACGGCCTTGCACAACATAGCCAATTCCAAAAAGATCTTGGATATTGCCTTTTCGAGGGCAAATGTCAAACTCTTGCCATCTTAGCAGGGATATCAACATTCATCAACTCGGAAACTCGCAACAGCTACTAACCGATAATCAGAGCGAGGTCTTCCAGCTCCCCGGTACTCCTTTGGTTCTTTATCGCGGTCAGTCGCCTTTCGAGGAAATCCTTCGTCCCGAGTGCAGTTTCCTCGTTCACGATGACCTGTAGGTGGGATGAGTCTCGACATTAGAAACTGAAAAGAACATTCCGCACCAAGTTCATAGACTCAGAAATCAGTCGGCACGACATTCCGATGTTGATAGCGGTTTCTTGCCTGTCACCCGTCAACACCCATACCTTGATACCAGCCATCTGCAAGGTATGAATCGCATCCGGAACACCGTCTTGGAGCTTATCCTCAATTGCCGTTGCGCCGAGCATAAACATGTCCTTCTCAATGAGTTCAGCGGCGTTGTCCAGTGCTTCGCCACGACCGTTGATAGTCTGAGCAGCCTGGTCATAAATACTTGACCACTGTCGGTATTCTGCGTCGGGGATATCGCGGTAGGCGATACATAAGGTTCGCAATCCCTCGGTCGCATATTCCTACGAAACATGAGTTAGAACACGTAAGGTCTTCACCGAGTCTTACGAACCTCCAGGTGAGCTAACGTTCGGTCCGTATACAATTGATTGGGACCCAACCGTTCCAGGATGACGGTGTCGGCACCTTTGCAATACAGCTTGATCTTGCCATCTGGGCCACGAATCACAGTGGACATCCGTTTCCTTGTGGAGTTGAACTCGCAAACGTTGAGAATCTCGAACTCCTGTGTTGTTCCCTGGATATCGACGAATACCGACTTGGGTTTCCGAGTCTGGCGTCTACGGGTCAGTATCCTCAAGGTAAAAGTAGAGTGTTCGCGATACTAACGTGGAACTGGAAACCCAACAGTTCTGCCCCAGCGACCAGCGCGGCCTCATCCGGACTACTAGCCTGATATCTAATTTTTCCGTCCTTCGTCTCCGGGATGACCGTATGACAAACGGCGAGGAGGGTGAGGAACTCGTAGATCACATCTCTCTCCCTGTTCTGATTAGGGCCAGCACGGTCAGAAAACGGATTGGCACTGCCATCCAGGATGTTAGCCATCTCTTTAAACGTCTTCCACCCGTCTTGCTCGCCCTCCCTGTTAGACCCGATCAACTCGGCATCGGGCCGCTTACTCTCATCCACGGTTTCGGCGTACGCTACACCCGCTACGCTGCAGCATTTGAACTCCATCTCGTTGCAAGTGAGTGTCCCGGTCTTGTCGCTGAAGACGTATTCGATTTGACCTAGCTCCTCAACGAGAGAGGATGTCCGGCAGAGTGCCGGTGTGTCTGTTTTAGGGTAGTACATGTCCAGGTCCGAGTTGATGAGCTGAGCCTGTTGGAATTTGACAACCTCTATGGTGACGATGAGCGAGATCGGGATCAGGTTGTTGTACAGAATGATGAACGTCAGGATATCTGTTTATGTAATGCGCTGTCAGTAAATCCCTGAGTGGGCATTGGTGTTACGCGACCTGCAATAAATCCCTTGGCTATCGTAAAATCAGCACCTGGCCAGAGTGAGTCACAAGACCACGTACCTCGGTCGCCAATATTGGTAGTCTCGAGCAAGTACCACTGTTGTGATGAGAAAAACCACGACCGAATGCTGCTTCCGATGGTGGAACCAATTGATAAAGCGAGCAAAAGGACAAACAGAAAAACAATTTGAGTGTTGACTTGGCGTTCGACAGCAGTCCGTTTGATAGGAGCAGCCCTGAGCGGGGGTGAGATCGAGGTAGACAGGAAAAGCTAGAAATTTACGTCGCGTTTCTCATCAACTTCGTTTCGTGTCCGGTGTACACTACCAAACCATATAGCCACGGGGTATTTCGAATTTGCGCGCCACGTAGCAGTACTTGATCGGGTCCCAGAGGCACTTGTTTTGGGACGCCCATACTAGATGACAAGTCTAATGTACCCTCGAACGTGTACAGTGAGTTGTTAGGATGTTCGCAACGCAGGACACCGTTTAGGGTGGTAACCAGGTGCGGCGCAGTCATATGTGAGGTTTGAGGGGATGCCTGCTTTATCTTCAGGTTGGTTTCTCTGTAGGAGGGTTTCGTGTCAAGTGGCGGGAGAGAGCAGTCTCGAATACGCGTACCCATCCAGATTTGAAGTCTCAATATAACACAAACCCTCGGGTTCACTCGAGGCGATCAACACCAAATCCGCTGGAATGAAATCATCACTCTCCAGACGGACGATGTCCCCAACTCTAATATCTTCCCATTTCTTATCGTCAAACGCGTTCCCGCCATTGAGGACTTTGGTTTCGCGTGAATTGAGTTCACCGTCAGATTGGTGTCGTTTCTGAGATCAAAAGATTAGGAACTGCGCAACGATCAAGCGCCAGTGTGCTCACTAAATCCTCTTGAACCTCCTTAAATGCAGATGCGAGTAATACGACGAGAAGTGGTGCAATGGTGGTGTATCGGTTTGTGGGTGAGACTCCAGGGATTTGTTGAATGCAGGCAGTAAACAGGAAGAACAAGTTTGCGTATTTCGAGAATTGTTCTAGAGGTGGGTCTACGTCAGGAAACAATCCAGTGAAGAATAACGCGGGGAAACGTGCCTAGCAAAAATTTTGGCAAAAAAGTGGCCATATTGTACTTGCTAGTAGTGACATAGTTCGAACAGAACTCGCTGGCTGTCGGGTTGTTTAGGGTTACTGTCCTCTCCCCGGCCAAGACTTTCTCTGTCTTCTTCCATGGCCACTCCCACTTGATCTGCGGTATTCGTCGTTTCCTCTGCTTCTCCTTCAGCGGTGAACTGGAGGATGAAGGCAGTGCCGATCCGGGGTAGGTCTGGTGCGGGTCCTCATCATCGAACGACCAAGGCTCAGGTGCGCCAGCGGGGAGAGCAGCGCTTTTAGTCAAGTGAATCCCAGAGGATTGAGAGTGCCCTGGCATAGGTGAGGGTCGGCCGAAAGCGCTGTCAAGGCCATCATCGTCTTCATCGTCGAAGAATGGATCTAGGTGTTGGTCGCGAGAGGTCTTTGGCGGATATCCATTGCTCGTTTGCTGGTATTGGCTGTTCGCCGGGTTCGATTGGGATACGAGGCGGACGAAGTCGTCGCTCATCGTCACGGGGACGGCTTTGGACGCGAAAGGGTGGTGGTTACGGAATCCGAGCTGGTTCGGAGGAGGCTGCGGTCGTGAGAACTTTTTGCCAGATGTGGGCCGAGCGGGTCCCTTCTGGGATTTCGGCGCCAAGCTGTGCAACGATCAAGCCGACCGCAAGGGTCCAAAGTTTCAAAGCACCCGGGCAACAGGGGATGCGCGCTACCGCTATCATTACGCTGACAGAATCTACGCAGATCTACAATCATCTTATAGAGTATCTATGTGGTCGTTCTTCAATCCTCGTTAGAAATGTCTTGCAAGCACACCAACAGCGTCACAGCCATGGCAACATCGACTGATGCCATGTCAGAGGTTAGAAACAGTAACAGTGGAGCACGCTGACAAGTTTGACGTACCTAAAGGTGCGACCGTCATTTTGCTGACGGTCTCAAATTTACCCGGTTGTTCGGCCAATGGCTCCATAATCCCCCCCTCGAACCTCGCAACGGGTTGATCGTCCAGCAAGATCTTGCCGTTACTGCTCAACAGCTTGCCCCGAACTTGAAGGTCAACAAGCTTGTCGTCAAAGTTTGTGAAGCTGGTAACCATCTTAGAGCCCCCGAGAGACCATTTGTTACGGACGGTGAATAATAACAACGTGTCAGAGTCACCCTCGAACACCTGTTTGTGGCTGATCAAAAAATGGTGGCTGGCGGGACGTTTAGTCACGTTTGGGCAGCCCTGACCTGGTACTCTCCCCCAAAGTTGAGAGCCTTGTTGCGGACGTTCAGGACCGCGCAGCCCTGGTTATCATACAGGACTTTCCTGTCCCGCCCAACGATGGACATGTAGAGCTGACCATCGGAGGTAAGGATCTCCAGCCAGTTCTTCTTCTTCTCCCTAATCTTGACGGAAAACTCGTTCCCATGGTTGGAATAGTCAGAAAAGAGACCGAGTTGGTGACCTAGACTACGGATAAGGTGAGTTTTCAACCCAGAGACCCTTGGAGGATAGGAGTCATGTGTACCCCTTCAAAGTTCGCGTGTCCATCGCGGCAGGGAATGGGAGGTCGAGAATGAAAACCGGACCACCCCCGGAGGCATTACCGCTTGTTTTCTCTCCCTCTCAAAGGAGAGCAGTCCGTCATGCCGGCGCCGTGGACATGGATGGTCACCGGCAGACGTCAAAGGGAAGCATGATGATCGACTTTCAGCCTATTGGCTCCACGCAACACATGCTTACTAGTAGCTTGGCCCCCCAACTCCGAGAGTTCCGCTGAACGCACTTTCAATCGTTAAAAAGACTGCATACACTGTGGGGACACGACAAACCCGGCGGTCATCGAATCCGTCAGCACTCCAGCCAAAACTGAATTGGCCGGATGTTTTAGTCACTGGGTTGGTCGTGGCAGGACACTGGACAGTATGGTGGCCACCGTGGGTCCACATCTTTCTACGAGTTGCCTCGAGAAATCCCGAACATCACACAATATGACCAACGTCAGTCCGAGCCTAGCGCATAAAAGCCGAATCACGTATACGCTCAGAACCTCTCGAATTGCCGAAGTGTCCCTCGCCTGGTCGGGAGGGGGCAAGGATGAAAATTTCGTCCCCCTTTCCGACATTCTTCACCAATGTGTCTCGCTTGTCTGACCAGAAGGATCGTCAACGCCAACTCTGAAACACGGATGTACTGTCAACGGAAGATGGCGGAAGACCTTTGCAAGTTCGGTAGGAACCTTACACCCCACGGTCAAGCATGGTGACCTAGGAAAAGATTCAATCCACCTGCTCGAGCCTCCCGCGTCGCCCAAACCCCTCCTTCCTATGACACCAGCCCGGACCGGCAAAATGTCGTCAATAATGTTACAAGCTCCGTCAGGAGATGGACCCCTTTCGACCGAACTCGACCAGCCCCCACGAACAGGTTCCCTTGTAGCCAACCCACCTCCGTATCGCTCAAGCGCCGGTGAACCGTGACGAAAAAGTTGGTGCTGGTCAACGAGATCACGATCGTCTCGCGTGGTAATGAAGAGTTCTCCCAGGAAAGCATCTCAACGGGCCATGTAACTCCAATGACGCATCGGCAACCTAAGGGTCAGCATCAAGAGAACCCTCCATGGGTTATGATGAACGAACAAAGGGTCTTCAATAGGTCGGGGAGGCATGCTCGTTTTCGTCCAAAATCCGGAGGGACTCTATCGTCAGCCGGTAGAAGCGGTGCCTTTTTTGGAGAATGGAATGATTCACACGATGCACCGAACAGATCGCGAAGATATGCCAGTGTTTCTACATCTAAGTCCTTGGATATAGCCATGCGACCACAAGACAAGGGATCCAGAATTGTAAGCACCGCGATGTCCCCTCCGTCCAGATCCTCACTTACGTCGGGTGGAACCACAACGACACGATCATACCCTCCCATTTCAACCTATCAGCGGCACCCGGCGAATAAACGGCGGATCTAACACAGCAGATACGACATTGTTCTTGGGGACGATGGGCAGACGAAAGGCGCATGATGAAACGCCCTCGCTAGAATTCGCATACAGTGGGTGACTACGGGTCGCTCGTCAGTGCTAACATCACGCCGAACGGAGCACGAAGAGCTTGACGATCAGAGAAGGATATAATCGTCACCGCCACGAGCAATCATATTGAGCTCCCCAATAACCTTCTTGACTTTCTCTTCGTTCAACGGCATTCGTGGAAGTCAGCATAGTCCCCTAACACGTCACCTGATGGATGATCAATGTTCAGCTAATGGAACTCCTCTAATGGACCATCTTCTCTCAACTTGAACCGAGGGGGGAACGCAAGGAACCCCGCCAAACGGGTGAGACAAAGCTTCCGAATAAAGGACGAGACATCCGGTAGGACAATGGGATATAAATCGGACTAACCCTTGGAGGGGAACTGGATGCGTTCGTAAGCGATGTCAAAACGGGAGACTAGAGGATTAGTGGGAGTCGCGGAGGATGTCTAGAGTATTTGGGCACCAACCCAATCAACTTCGAGGGAGAGGCGCGGAACGGTGAATGCGGGGAGCAGCGCGAACGCTATACATGTTGCGAGATTTATGCAGCAGCTATACCGACGACGAAGCCCAAAGGTAGCTTGATCGGAGCCACAGGTCGTCCAAGAGGAATACGTAGAGGCCGAAGGGGACGGAGATCACGAGCGCCTCAAACGTGCGTTGCCGCCTTATTGTCATCTCCGCGTAACCCTCGGGCTGTTTCGTTACAAATGAAGTGTGCACTCCTGACAAAGCACGGTCCACGTGCTGAGGGAGCAGCAAAAGCATGGCATTGACGTAAGTAATATTGAGGACGGTGAATCCAAGGATGTAAATCCTCGCCAATGATATCGTAATTGGCAATGACGATGCGCAAGATCCGGGTAGCCTTCCTGGAGGTCAGTCATTGCGTCAAACACGAAGCGACGAACGGGGTGACAATCGCTGCAGTGTGAACGAGGCTGCCTGCGCGCACGTGTTCCGTCGGCTAACGTTGGAGCCACAGCACCTGCAAAACGAGTAGTGTTAGCACTCGTACTTGTGTTCAAGGGTCCAAACATGGTCTCCTCGTGCTTATCCGGATGCCGGATGTAGGTTAGGCCAAATTGATGGGAAATCGATGGGCGCTGACCGACAGTGGCTTCATGTCAGCTCGAGCGAGCTAGGAGATAGCAACGAACAAGGTCGGGTACACAACCGGGAGTTTGCTGGGGACTCGAGTACTCACAGAGGATAGGCTCTGTGTCCTCGTTGTGCCCGGGTGCGGAAGTAACACTCATGGCGGAGCTTCGAGTCGCGAAAACGTTGAAGCAGCCGCCAGTGTGTGACTCGCCAAACGCTTGAGGGAATGCCGTCGGGTCAAGGAGGTCAGTAGCGTAGGTGCTGGTAGTCGGAAGTTCTGAAAGAGAAACCCCTTGAACAACGGTTACTTGCTACCGAAGGAATACCCCACAAGGCTTGAACAAAGGGATCGAGATGTCATCGGGGTCATTTAACCGAGCGCGACCTTTCCGTTATCGTCACCGTTTGTGCCGACGGTTGCCAGCAGACGTGCTCATTGCAGGCATCGTACGTACAAGAGGGCGGTCATCTTCATAACCTGGGCTGGAGCCTCGTGGTCAGTGGTCAGAGTTCCACCACTTAATTTTCAGGACAGCCACGTTCAAAAGCCACCGCAGTTCATCCATCCCCGCTTCTCCTTCTACTTCCTCCGCCTTGCCACCCACAAATTATGTCTGTCCTTTCTGAACGTCCTCCCATTCCAACCGACACCTCACAACCTATCCTTACACCCACCTCTGAAACACCGATCGCAATCCCAGACGTTGTGGTCAACGGAAAGAAACACATTGCTTCCGCCCAGCGACGCTCCGAATCGTCCGCCAGCAACCACACCACAGGGTCAAACAATGAATGGGGGTCTAACTTTTGGGTAACTCTCGTTGATCCGCAGGTTAGCACATCTCTACGGTTAGGGCTGAATGGAGGATCCTCAATCAGATCAACTATCACCTGTTTAGACTCAAACCCAATTCTATGCGTGTCCTGCGACTGGTGAAGTCAGTTGGGATCCCCCAGTCGGAAGTTTCCTGTGAGTGTCTTTGGGACGTGTACGCTCGAGGCGCGCTCACATTACGTGTGGCAGTCTGCCGCCAAACGAAGATGGAGAATGGTGGGAGCTGTCCGATGACTCTCGCGGCGGCATTCCTTACTATTATCAAACGAAAACGGGAGAAACGGTTTGGGAACGTCCGAATGCTTTTGTAATCCCCCTTGGTATCCTACAGGTGAGTAACTGAGTCCCCGCGTTCGCACTAATGCCAAAGCCAACGGGTATCACCCACAGAATACCTCGCTTGTTCGCCGGCTTTCTGCGCGGTTCGTCACAAGCGCTCGAAACGATGGACGTCTTCCGCCCCTAAAAAACCGGGAAGAACACAAAGCCAATCGACCGTCAACTTCAAGCGAACGGTCCTCTAGCCGGAAGACGCGTTCTCCACATCTTCCCGTGGTTGATGGTTCACCCGAACCACGCGACATCAAGAGGCGCTCGCAATCGTCCACGCAGAGCTCAGGGGGTAGGATTACACCTTCGAATGGCTCCCCTGTCCCCAAGAAGACTAGACACGTAGTTCGTCGGTCATTTTCCAGCGACCAGTATGGAGGTTTCAGCCAGCACGTGAATCAGCTACCTACTATACCTGCTTCGGACGCGTCATCTGTCTTATCCGCATCTGCCTCAGCCCGGAGGAAATCTACGTCGACTCTTAGGAGAGTGTCATACGAAAAGGATAGTCCACAGAATAGATCCAGCAGCACTCGATCCAAGGATAAGGCATACTCTACCTACCGTTCACCTCAGCCCCAGAGCCTGAACGCCGCTTTGGAGCTCCTTTCTTCGCCAGCCTCAGTTTCACCGCAAGACTACGTCGGAATCAAATTAGATTCACCTGGTATGTCTTTTTATGAGCTCCCGAGGTTGAGTCTTCCCACTAAACCCCTGCAGAGAAGAAAAAGTCTGCTACCCATCTAAGCATCCCGCCGAAACCTGCCCACCTCCGTCCGTCACAGTCCGTCCCCACCACACCTACTCAACTGGTTCGAGGCGTCAACCTCCATGGCAAAGAAATCAGCGCACCAGTACCAAACCAGGGTAAGTGGGGATAGATTTGGTGGAATCCTACCGTTGACACATCGTTTAGATGCAGCGATGAATATGGGTCCCGCCAAGGAACGTGCGAACGCTCAACCCATCCTTGTCGAGCGACAACTGAAACCCAAGATACCTACGGAACGCACCAATGGGTGAGTCACCCCTCCACACAAAGTTGATTTTGCACTAATCGGAGAGAAGAACTGGCATGCCCATCCTTCCGCAAGACCTCCAATCAGATATTCAACAATTTGTTGAGTCTGATTTCGCAAAGCGGTATTTCTCAACTCACCGCACGGGTTTCATCTTCCGACGCACGGTCCCTGTAACTGAAATGATGTCATGGCAGAAGGTATGGGCAAAACCAAACTCCGATATTCCCATCCTGACCGCGCGTTTGCAGACACCCCTGAATGCTCCCTTGCTGTCTCTGCACAAGGATCTCCACAAGAATGCAGTCCGGGCGTTCAAAGTCATCCAGCGGATTATGGGTGATCGCGAACGCGAACGGACAGCAATCAGGGCTGATTCGCTCGGTGCATCCGGTAACGTGAACTTGAACGCGTCGACGTCATCTTTGGTTAGCTCCCTTGGGGTTCTGGAGGAAGAACGTTGGTTGTTGACTGAAGCCCTAACCCACGGCGAACTCAGGGACGAGGTCTACTGTCAGGTCGTGAAGCAACTCATAGGGAATTCAAGCACGTAAGTAATCGTCAGCGGTTTGATCCACGAGTGTCTGATTGTCGAGGTTTTCCGGTGATCTAGCGAGAGTGTATTCAAGGGATGGCAGCTCCTCTGTGTTTTCCTCGTCACCTTCCCGCCATCCAAGAACTTTGAAACGTATTTGCGATCCTTTATGACTCACCGGACGACCCACTCCGAGGGACGAATAGACATCATGGCCAAGTATTGTATTCGAAGGTTGGCGTTCGTCTCGAAGAAAGGACCGAGAGGGAAAGCTCCCACGACAGCGGAGATTGAGACCGCATCAGTAAGACCTTGCAACACTGAAACCAAATTTGGCTTAAAACTTGTTCATAGGACGCCGCTTTCAATCCGTCGATTTTCGGGGAGACGCTGGATATAATCTACCGACTTCAACAACGGACATACCCTCAACAGAAGGTCCCAATCATCCTCCCCTTCCTCGCCGACGGTATCCTTGCTCTCGGTGGAACCAAATCCGAAGGCATCTTTCGCGTACCCGGAGATGGAGATGGAGTCTCCGAGCTCAAACTCAAAATCGACAAGGGCTATTATAACCTCGAGGGTGTCGATGACCCGAACATCCTTGCGTCTCTGATGAAGCTTTGGCTTCGTGAGCTCTGTGATCCATTGGTTCCCGAGGAGATGTACAACGTGTGTGTGTCGAGCTCGAAGCTCCCCGAAGCCTGCGTTGAGCTGGTGAAGCGGCTGCCGACGATCAATAGGAGAGTCGTGGTGTTCGTGATCAGCTTCCTACAACTGTTCTTGGACGATAAGGTCCAGGCTACAACGAAAATGACTCCGGCGAATTTGGCGTTGGTGATGGCCCCGAACCTGTTGAGGTGCAATTCGGATTCCATGGCTATCGTTTTCAACAATGCACAGTAAGCCTGCCCTCAGATTGTATCACGTTCGAATCGTTATAACGCCGCTTCTCCGCCTCAGATACGAGCAAGAGTTCGTATACCACCTGCTTCTACACCTCAAGTGCAACGAGATAGATCAAGACTATGTGCCAGTTCACGGTCACGGAGCTATCACCACCTCGAATCAAGCGCAACCTAGGGCCTCGAAATCCCACAACCGTCGTCAGTGGGATGGAAACCAGCCCACCCAACGCCCTCACTTCTAATTTCATATCCTCCCATCTCCCATCTGCGCCATCTTCATTCCTGCACACTCGTTAATCAAGCGTATTCCCATTCACTTCACACCCAGTGCTTCAAGCTTCCAACCCCATGACCCGTAATCCTTTCCTTGTTCATGCTCTTGTAACACATGCCCTTAAATGTCTATGTAAAATACCCTTCCTACCAGCATTCCCCTCTATACTCTTGGGCACCCTTTCTAACCCCCCCCCTTAACCTCTGGGCCGCCGCTCTTGATCTATCTTTCGAACTAATGCCTTCCCGCCCTGCGTAATGTTTCGCTTCTTGTATGGGGTAGAATTATGTGAAGTACGTTAATGCAATGTCAAAAGCTAAGGTAACTTGGTAATTTTTTTGCCGGCGGGGGCGTTCTCTCTCCCACACGACGCAGATGGTCCTACTCGTACTGTTTTCTCAGGTCAACTTGATTGACCCCCAGGTGCCCCATGACCAGTCCTCGCCACCCCGAGTATTAGTTGGCCTCTCCTCCACGCCGTCTTTCCATCTCTCCGACCACGACTTCTCCTTCTCAGGCTGTGTCGTCCGTTTGACCGTCGTAGAACGAGCTGGAATGGGAGGTCTCCTAACCAAGCGTTCGATCTGGGTCAAAATGTGCATCACACGGTCTTGACCCTTCCCGAGGTAGTCCTCTTCCTCCAGCAGCCGCATCGTCGGTGCACTTCTCCGAACGGTTTCGACAGTCTTCCTCGTCCGACTGTCAGCCTCCACTCCATTCGCTTTCATCTCCTCCAACGAGTCCAGGACGCCCTTGAGGTCGTGGAAACAATACCACCGGGTCTCGATGAGTTCGTTGTACACCGGAACCGTGCAGCCGAATACGTAGGAAGGAACGGATAAGTTCTTGGCGTGATCAAAGATGGCGAGTGCGAGGTGGGGATCGTGGAACCTGTCCCGGAAGGTCCTCATGAGTGTGGCGATGATGTGCGGGTAGAGCTGGTTATTGTGTACGGAGGTGCGCAGTCCTAAAACGGGGGTAGTCGTGGGTTGCTGGGGTTTGAATACGTCGTTCATCGCCCATTCCAACAGTTGCGCATCCGTATCGCACAATTCAATCTCCTCTTTCTTCCTGTCTAGCTCCTCATCGATGTCCGATGTCCAACGCATTTTCTTAACGTCCTTCCGGAGGCGACCAAAGAGGTCCGTCATCTCTTTATACTGGGTGGTAGCCCCCAAGCCATTAACGGGGGTAAACATCGGAGCCTGGGATGGGATGCTACCGCTCTTGATATCTCCAACGGCGTTGAAAACCATATCGAACATGTCCTGGAAAGCGTTCTTCTCGCGCGCTGTCATGGATTGGTTCCGCGTTGGTCTTCGCCGCGCGGTTGGGGAGTAGTGCGAGGAGGGATGGTCTGTTTGGTGACCGGTGTATATTGGTGGAGACTTCTCGATGCCCTCAAAGACCTTATCCCATGGTGAGTTGTGTGGTGAAAAGAGTGAATCTGAGGGGATAGACCTTCGAAAAAAGTTCAAAGAATGAGCCTGAGAACGGAAGGAGACCTTGGCCACTCACGAGGAACTGTCTTGGTGCTGCGTGGTGGTTGAGTACGCGGCCGTCTTTTCTTGACGAGAGAACGACTTGAGAGCCTCACAGAGGCACGGATTTTGTCTCTGTGATATTGCTCGGACAAGGGTGGAGGTCTGTTGGAGACCCGGTCGCGATAGCATCGTGGCGAGTGGGAGGGCGGATTAAATAACCGTGTGAAAAACTCGCTGTACGGAGACGGTGTTAGTTCGACGCGCTTCCCCTCGTCGGGGACAGCGATTGCTGCCTTGAACCGCGACTGCTTGCAGGGTGACAAGCTCATGAAGGACCTTGGGTGAGCATGAGTCGCCCACCCGTGAGAGTCCAACTCACAACCTCCAACGCAGCAGCCGTGCAACTACAAGTCTCCTTTGAGGGACCTGGCCAAGGGTGCGTTGGTGGATGAGGACACTCAAGGGGCTTACCTTTTCTGCGGCTACTACTCTGGCTGCGAGCTTGCTCTTTTTGTAATCAAAGCACGGTGCATGTCTACCCGGACTTGAGTCTACAATAGTATGCTGACGGATAATTTGAAAGGGCTGGGTTCCTACTTGAGGATGGCGACGATGGCACATAATGCATAGACTGCGGCCCCAGAACCATCACCACACCTGAGCTGAACCTTGGCAATTTTTCCAATCTTCACTCATACATGACAGTTGTATCACTCGCACTGTTTCACATGCAAGGATCGCCAACAGCACAAAAACGTGCTCCACTGGCGACAAGCGACCAATCGCAAGGCCGGTACTTCGTCTTTGCCTAGGCTTCGACAGACTCACAGGTTGTTTAAAAACCAGGGAAGGTAAGCCAAATTCAATTTCTGTCAATGTCGTTCAACGTCGCTGCAAC
>Ga0307514_10001283_pt1 | contig 32665 bp, 20 predicted proteins | sample 16_EM_MG_FD_203088 | JGI IMG/M metagenome (GOLD analysis project Ga0307514, IMG submission 203088) | Populus trichocarpa ectomycorrhiza microbial communities from riparian zone in the Pacific Northwest, United States - 16_EM | ecosystem: Host-associated > Plants > Roots > Unclassified | place... | reverse complement strand
CCGGAAGGTCACCCTGGACGTACTGATCAGTTGTTGGACTTACGGGATCGTACGAGCGTGTATGCGGGATGTTCTTGTTTCTATTTGTACTTAGCAGCCCGGGAGTTCTGCCCTAAAAGAGGGGGATAATGTAACGGCGTTGTCAAGCGTGCGTGGTTAGGGTTGCCGGACGGTCACGTGAGGTGTCCAATGCCGGGTAACCGCCAACCTTATATTGACATCGCGACGGAGACTTAGCTCCGTACCGAATATCTTACCACTTACTTCTACACTTGATCTCACTCGCGCCCGTGTGCAACCGTATACCATACTATCTCCTTATACTGCCGAGCGCCGGCGTACGAGCACTTACACTGTGATTCTTTTCAGTAGCGGGTGTTCGGAGTGGATCTGTAATGATCCCTTAGGCTTCTCGATTAGGGATGTGTGTAGGCATCTTTCCAAGACCTCTGGAAGCAGTGGGAGTGATCATAACGCCGGATGCGGGGCTGAATACAATGCGACGCGTTGAGGTTCCTGCGGGTGCTGTTGTACTCTGACTGCTTGTACCCGGCATGGCAGTTGGAGTATGTATTGACAGTTATTGTGTTGCGTTTGGGGTGCAAGTCACGCGTTGTTTGATATCTACGTCGCGAGAATTGTTCAGTGAACATGATGGGGTGGAGTTCTGAACTTGGATTGTAGAAGCTACGGAACTCCCTCCTTGAGAGGAATCCCTCTTTCAAGCCGGTAGGGATATGCATCTCTGAGCAGGCTGAGGTTGAGAATACCCCAAAGACCCACGCGTTTGTAGATTCCGACGATTGGCAAGACTTTGAACATTTCGTACCACCGGAGGTGTGTCAGGGTGAGGGCGTTGGGAATGCATAGTCCAATATAGATGTTCGACGATAAGAAAGTAGGAATAATTGCCTGTGCATGCGTCTGCAACAGCAGGCTAGGTTGACTCCTATTTGAGCGACCATGGAGTGTTTCGATAAAAAAGACAGACACAGGGTAGACCGCGCTAGACTTTAAACCCTGACAATACTCGGTGACGAGATCCCTTGAGAAGTATTCATTTATGAGGCTAACCGCTATCAGATTAAACTCAGATGAAACTCAGCATTGATATTCACTGTGACAGAAACATCTGAAGGTCTAATCACACCGCTTGAACGATCTTTATTCCTTCTTGGCGCAATTCTGATAGTATTGCACTCATCCTTGGCAAAATACTTCCAACCATCGATTCTGTATATCTTCAGCTTTCCTGTGAAAATCCCCGTAGTGGAAGAGACAAAAGCATCACAAAGAGAGCAATGACGCATTCTCTGTCCTATGACATCAGTTGTGTGTGCATTGTCCACTGCTAGGTGTTGGTAGCCGTGTTGGATTGTTGCACAGTTGGGAGAACCTGAGAAATACTCATTTTGCTGCGAGATGCACGAGGTCTGATTGGTAAAAATGATGTGTGATGCAAAAGCAACACCCGCCGTCGGACAGTGTCCTCTGTGCGAGTACTCAATCTTGCCTCGAGGCTTGTCGTTCATCAGGTGCCCAGTGATTTTGCAAGATGAAGTGTGCGCCGTGTTGTGTTCAGTAACCAACAAAACTGACAAATTGAACCTTGAAACAAGACATCGCCGGAACACGTGTATGCATATCCCTTCGTCCAGGCTACACCTCCTTTCTCTTTTCCTTCTATATTCAACACACCGGCAGCATCCTGATCACGACATCACATGACTTGCCCAAAACAATGTCTGGCTAACTAGAGTGGGTATATTTAGAGCCGGAAACTTCTCCCGCTGTGCCAATTTCCTCGGATCGTGATACTGACTCCACCATGTCGGACTGCGAATATGGCTCAGAACTTCATCCTGATGTGAATATGCGCATGGAGGATGACGTGGACGCACCGGACCTCGTTGATTTAGATGGCGATGTGGATATGGATAGGGATTGTGATGCTGATGAAGAGGAAGATGAAGAGGTGGAAGATGAAGAGAAGGAAGATGAGCAGGAGGGGGAGGTGGAGGATGAGGATGGAGAGGAGGATAAGGATGAGGATGATGGCAAAGAACCTCAGACGATTGGCCAGGGAGAGATGGTAAATACATCGGCTGACGATGCTGATACCATGGTGGATGATGAGCCATCCCTGCTACCTAAGCAAGGCCAGGTGATGCAAGAGCATACACCACGGCCACAACTTCTGGCGCCTGCCTCACGGCCACAAACCTCGCATCATGCCCCATGACTACAGACACGGGAGGCTCATCTTGTCTCTGGGCTGGAGTGTTCGGGACTTCTGACACAGAAAAACCATCACCCAGCTGCGCCAACTCTGCGAGATGCTGAGGGAGACGGAAACACCTCAGATGCCGATGTGGAACAGCACCTGCTCGGCGAATCGGCAGGTGGCCACTGTCTCCACGATGTCACTCTGATGGATGTCCCTCTCCTTGATTTCACTCTCCCCAATGTCCATCACGCTGATGACCCTCCCACTGAGGCGCGCTCGGATGGGTTAGTATGCGAGGAGTGAACCAGTCCTCGCATTGCAGAATTGGCATGCATTTGGGTTAGTGTTGGGTTCTTGTATTGTGAGTTTCCAGTTCAGTAATGTATTCATCTCAGGCACAGATTACGGCATGGGTAGAAGTGTTTTGTTAGTTTGGGTTAGGGTTGTGGGCTTGTTTGTGTCCTTTGTTCTATTCAATGTATCTCAGGGATCGATTATTACAAGCGTCGCGAGGTTTTTGGATTGCTCCAGGTGAATGTTGTATTTATTCATAGTAATATGGGACATCGTGCACGCAGTGTTTTTGCAACTCCTGGCGTGATGGTGTTGAGGCGAAATAAATCTCTCAAGTATCGTGAGCTTATACCCACACCAGACTACGCAGGCCTAGCACCAACTTTAGTGCCATTCAACAGTGAATACTCCACTCCGCCCGTGTCGTTGACAATGCCAGAGAATACCACATTCCGTTGTGGTGAATTTTCATGCCGAAAGAAGTTCACCTCAGATATCGGGCGACTTAAACATATCAAAATACACCATCCTGAACACCTTCAAGTTGCAAAGTATCTGACTGTGAGCAGCGTACACCAATGCGTTGAACCCGCTCAGCGTCACGAATTCAACGTTAACAAAGATTCAGTCGAAGACTTGGACGCGTTTCCATCCCTTGAACACACTGAAAGCATCGCAGACTCCGAGTTTCAACCACAGCCATCTCCTTTCCCACAGATGGAAACATAACCCGGTGCTGGTGCTCCGCTGAGCGAGTACATTGCTCAGCCCTGGGAACGCGACGCTCAAGGTTTCCTTGAGACAAACGTACAAAACAATCCCTACTATCCGTTCGTGACCCGTAAACAGTGGAAGTATATCCCGTGTGGGATCAAGAAGAAGGGCATGAAGATGTACTATGACAACGTGGTGAAGGAAAAAACACCGCTCTGAGTATCCCATGCTTCAAAGACAATGATGGCGTCCAGAAGCTCGTGGCTAGAATGCCAGATGATATGGCTCTCGGGGAGTGGGAACTACACACTCTCGAGGATATGAAATAGAATGACAATCACCAACGCCGTGTCTATTACTGGAGTCGAGAAATCATCAAAAGCATGAGCTGGTTGATGTGGCACCCAGCGTACGCCCAGCATCTCATTTACACCCCGCAGTGTTGATTTCACAGTGATACGCCACCTAAAGGCCTCCATACTGAATTGCACACTGTGGACTGGTGTTGGGAGACACAGGTAAGGAGAGATACTCCAGGATAATAACGTACTACTCAACATTTAGGCAACATTCAGAGTGGGGGATACAAAGCTTCCGTTGATCCTCATGTCCGACGGAACACATCTCTCGAATTTTGCTGCTGACCAGAAACAGTGGCCTGTATATATGACGATTGGCAATCTATCTTCGAAGATCAGCCAGATGCCCTCAATACAGAGCTTGGTAATGGTTGCTCTCCTGCCGATTCCAATCAAGAACTGCAATATTTCTCAGAAGCGGCTGGATGAGCAGTGGCTCACAGACTGAGAGGTGCTGAACAGAGTACTCCGGCAGGTATTGGAGCCTCTCACCTTTAAACACCATCCCGGCGCCGAGAGCGGGTATTACAATGTTCGCTGTGCAGATTGCAACTGCAGGAGTTGCAAACCGGTTTTAGCAGCATGGCATGCAGATTGCCCAGAGTATCGCGACCTACATCATCTCAAGCGGCGTGTCTGTTTTTGGTGCGAGTGTCCAAAGAATGAACGTCCAGATTATTTCTCTCCTGACAAGCAACATCGCTGGTGGGATCACAACGTATATTGAATTCTCAGCGATGCCAACACCATGGCAGCCAATGCCAAACTCTCGTCATGCCATGTTGACTGAGGATTCAACATGTTTCGACATATTCCCTGTATCATGAGCCACATCCCTAAGCCCGACCTCCTCCATACAATGCGGATTGGCATGTATTACCACGTCCAGAAGTTGATTTTCAACTTCATGAAGACGCATGAATGGCTCAACAAGTCCAATGCAATCTGGTCATCCGTCCTTGCTTACCACGACCTCACACCAAAAAATAAGTCATATGAAGAAGTTTCTCAATTGAATGGGAAGGAGATGAAAGAAATGAGCTGGGACTTGTTTGGAGTTGTAACCCAGTCTCTATGTGGCGGAAGCCCCGCTGGGCATCCCTTATTCAATCACGCAATTGAGTGCACACGGGCAGTGTTGGAACTCTATATGTATGCTCGATATAAGTCTCACGATGATGCAACATTGAGCTACATGGAGGACACCATTCGTCGTTTTCACACGTTCAAAGATGTTTTCTTACTCGGGCGAGCCGACAAAAAGACGAAGGCCACAGCCAATGACCAGAGAACGGAACTCAAGAAGAAGCAAAAGGTAGACGAGGAAACAGATGCTGAAACTTGGACGCAATCCACAATGCAGCGCCACATGAACGTCTGGCGAGATTACTACAGCCACAAGATAGATGTTACCAAGGAGTTAGATGCCGACTTCAACTTGCCAAAAATCCATGTGATGTCTCATTGAGTGGAACAGATTCGTCAATACGCAGCCTTGTAACAGTATTCAACCGAGAGGCTTGAACAAGTACATAAAATGCACCTCCAGGACGGTTGGAACGCCTCCAATCACAATCTCAACTACCTGCCACAAGTAATGACCTTTCAGTGTTGCATCCTATGTGGTGAAGTCAGAGAGCTCAATCTCCAAGCTCTGGATCAGCATCGGGAGAACTGCACAGCAGCCTGCAATGTCCTCCCTTCCGGTGCAGATCCAGCTGCCCACCTGAGCCCCCAGTCTTATGCGAAGCCCACATTCATGGGACCCCAAAACCGCCGTGATGGAAAGCATCCTGACGCTATGATCAAAAACTTCAGAGCATTATTCGTCATTACACAAGACTCAACGCACCGCGTCGCAATATACAGCGGTACACAGGAGTTGATCCAGCATAAGAGTCGTAACAAGACGTCTATATCGGATGAACAACTGCACCCAATGGAGCTCTGTATTTACCATTGTATGAAGGTTCAAGTTGAGGGTGTAAATGTTGAACGCATATCTCAGATGTGTCGATGTGCAGGAAACCAGAGCTGGCGCCGCTGGAATCAATCGAACTACTGGGTGTGGGTAAAGCAAAGTCCCGGGAGGTGTTATGGCGCGCTGAATAGGTGTCTTCCGTGGCAACTGCAACGACTATTCAAAATCACACTCCAAAATGAGGTTTGAGCTTTCGTTGCGTACTGGTTGGCTCTGGCGCTCACTACAATACATGAAAACACGGGTAACTTGGATCCCATCTCAAAATTTGTACTAGTGAGAACAGCACCGGCAGCCATTGCTTTGCAAGTGTTCAGCGTGGGAAAAAGTGTTGGCTGTGGGGACGTAATTACAGAGATAGATACTCGTAGTAAGACAGGTGACCGACATAACGAGCGATGGATTGTCTATAGCCATATAGATTTGGCGACTTCAAATGATGTGTATAATTATTAAAGAGAGAGTTGCGTTTTGCGCGCAGGTAGAAGGCATCTCATCGCAATCTCGATGCTAGTGCGTACCCAATGAACCCATTCCGATGTATTGTCACAGTTGGCAACATTACCAGAGTGATCATTTACAATAGAGGACAAACAGAACGCGAAGAAACAGTGAAACAGCAATTGGCGGGCGATATACAATGTGACGCAGTGTATTGATGCCGGACGCGGAGTAATCAGCCACCGGGGTGTCTCTGACAGCTCTGACAGAGCGCATCGACTCTAATGGAGCCAGCCCGCCCGAACAGGATTTTTTTTTTCCTGATGCAATTTACCCATTCCGATGTCTGGTCAGAGTTGGCCATAACGCCAGAGCGTTCATTTAACATTGGAGAAAAACATAAGAAGATGATACAGTGACACAGCGATCGGTGGGCGATATGCAAAGTGACACATGGTATTGAGGCCGGGCGCGGAGTAATTGTCCAGCGGGGTGTCTGTAATCGCTGTGACGCAGCGCATCCAATCTGACAGAGCCATTCCGCCCAGCCAGATACAGTTTTTGCTGATGAGAATGTGTCTATTTTGTTTCATATTGGTTACAATTTTGTGGCTGAGTGGCTGTTGGTGGCAAGTATACACCACAAGAATACAAATTAAAAACGACCCACTAATTTTAGTCTGCAAGTTGCACTGTGGCAACAAAGTGTGATATATATGAAACATGTATAACTCTACCTGCTTTCACATCCAAGGTTGACATTCATGATATTTTTAGTAATGGGTGAGTAGTTGTAGATTAATATCTTTATTGTAATGTGTTTACAGTAGTATGAGGAGAACTTGCAATGGAGTAAATTGACAACTGGGAAATGAAATACGACCTATTTATGGATGTTTCATCTCTAGAACATGTTGTGATCAGAGTAATATTTGGTGACATCATTGGATTTCAAATTATTTCGATAGCTGAGCACAAACCTTCTTCTCAGCTGACAATAATTGCTCTTGCCATAGATATAGTACAAACTTACAGCAACTTGGAGACATATACTAGTTGGCTTAAGATCTGTACAGTGGGTATACTGTAGAAGTTGGAGTTGAGTATACACAGGGTGGTAGAAACATTCATATCATATGTCCACTGCGGAAATCAGCAGGGAATGCCAGCAGGGGGATGGCGGTGCACAGTAAAATAGTGATAACAGAGTTCGACTGGGTGATAGAGAGTGTATAGATTTAGAAGACTCTGGGGTAGATAGGTATGCCAAGACAAATGACATTATATGATGCATAACTCATTGAGAAGCGGTCTCTGGAATTGTAATCCATCGCATATTTAATGCATGGGAGTAAGAGCTCCTGGGAACCTGTACTTTGACTACATTACTATGATATAGATACACTTTTGTGCGTTTAATACTATTCATCATACTGCATTCAACAATACTGCCAAATACACTTCATTCCATTTTCACAACTATGCTTTCATGATGCTCTTATGTACACTCTCAAGTATGATATCAAATATGCTTCCAATAGCACTCAATATCACATTCCAACCCTGCTTGACTCTATGCTCACTGGTAAGCTCTCAAGATGCTTCCAAGTATACTCCAAGTACATTTCCAAGTACACCTCCAAGTACATTCTCAAGTACACTTCCTAGCATACTTTCAAGAATCCTCCTACTTGCACACAATGGTACACTTCCAGTTATATTTGCTCTTATGTAGGCTCTCAAGATGATCTCAAGTATACTCCCAAGCATATTCTCAAGTCTGTCCCCAATTGCATTACCTGATACACTCCCAGCCTAGTTGGCTCTATGCTTCCAAGTTTACTCTCAGGAGGCAAGACACTTCCAATGTCACCTTACCATATATGCATTTTTGCTATTTGATCCTGAGACTAACAGAGTTGCAACCACCAGGCACCAGGAGGCAGAAGGTGGGTGGTGGGTAGTTGGTGGCATATCGTGGCTGAAATCATAATGTCAGTCAATATCAAAGTGTTAAACTTATCTGTATTGTGCCCACCACAATGGGATCTTACAATGCCTCATACTTATAGTATTGACAATCACAATTTTAGACTGTGCATAAAAAGTAGAACACTGGATTTTGGGACTGAAATTTTTTTGCAAAATCTGGTGCCTGCAGCAGACAGAGTGTGGGTGTATATGGGTACAATCAATCCAGGGCTGATAGTGATGATCGTATTGGTATGATGGCAAAAGTGATAATGGTGACAATGATAGTGATGGCAATGGGGATAATAGTACCAGCAGCACATGGACAAGGAGATTAAGTTCGTCAACATTCGTGTCAAATGTTCCACCACCTCTGTGATCGTCATCGGCCGAAAGCATTGTGATGATTATTCAACTCATCTTGAAGCATGTATCTCCCTAGTGCAGCTCTCATTGATGGCACTGTTTTGCCGATATGAACCAGGCTCTCAAGCAGGCTATCAAGCAGGCTTCCAAGTAGGATATCAAGCAGGCTTCAGAGTAGGCTCTGACAATGTGGGCCAGGGCCAGAAGGCTTTCCAGTGGACTCTCAGCTGGTATCCGCTGGATCGTAACGTTGGCATTCCCGGCCCTTTTATGCATCGCAACCGGCTCCCCACCCACAAATGCGTAGCGATGCAACCACAACTCTATGGGGGTGACCTGGGCACATTATAAACACACTCTCTTATATCTTGAGAGCATTTTGGCAAAAATTAAGGACTGTACAGGAATGGGGTGCAGATAAAGAGGGAAGTTTTTGTTGGGAGGATTGTCTCAAGATCAACTCCCCAAAAACTCACAAATGTCCCTACACAGCCCTGATGGGCAACTTTGCCCACAACACCTCAAAATATCCTGCAAGCTTAGTGCTGAGGACACGCTCTGACGTTCCAATTTCATTGCACCAAAGGAATTCCCTCTGCAAAGTGCGCAAGAGTTGCGGCTCAGAGGGTGGATGTCAATACCCATTGCACAGCTCTCATACTGAACAAGGCTAAACCCCTCATTGTCCAACATCAAAGAGGGCATATCTTTCCCCCCCAGCCGGAGCAGGAGTCATGGGCAATTTTCAGCACATGTTGAGAAGGGAAAGTAGCTGGGATGGTGGCTTTGCCAGCAGGAATGCCCAGTCAGAAATACTATATCTCCAGCCAAACTTTACTATGCATGTTCAAAATTCAAGTAACTGTGGTGTCTCAATAATGAAAGTCACCATTTTGCGGAATTCAATCACGTGTAAAGAAGAACGGTGGGTAGTGGTCCATACAGATGGGGTGGGTTGCCAGTTCAGAGAGCAAATTTTTGTGGGGCAGTAAGACTTACAAAGTCACATTACATGTAATTTAGAATTCACTTTGACAGAAAGTTTTATTTGCTACGAAAGAAGACATGACAAAAATGGATGGTCTTTGATAACCATTTTCAGAGATGTGCCGAGGTGGTTACGCCGGTGGCCCATATGAGCTAGGAACCGTTGCAATCCAGGGCATAACAGCAATGTAGTTCACTCACGTATACATCCATCTCTGGCCACCAGTCTTACATAGGTCCATAGGCACAGGTGCGAACCTCTATGAATGGAGTGTTGATGACGATAGACTTTACATTGTGCAGAGGTTCACGGGAAGCTTCCTATGAGCTGTGCATGTACCCGTTCACTCATTGTGGAAGGTATAGTCAATTTGTACTTTTGTGGATGTATTATTTTACCAAACAATGAAATTCACACTGTATACTTTCCAGCTCTCTTACAGGTACTCATATTGAGCTTGTGTTGATCCCTGCAATATGTGTAGTTCTTTAAGGCTGGGTATTCTATCAAGTTCTGTCACCCTCTGTTTATCCTCATCAAGGTAGAACAGCTCCCTCAAGAATGCCCTTTCAATGCTGCAAGAGGTATGGTGGAATATTGAAGATAGGCCTTCTGCTTTCAACATCTGCTGATTCACCACAACAAATTGTAGGGTGTATCAGTGGCAGTCGTATAAGTTATAGAGCCTCACTCCTTTTGCTACTGTAGTCTTGATTCCTTTCTTCATTCCACTTCTCCACCATAATGTCTCTCAACAGAAACAACCAACAGAGTGGCAGGATAGTCTATTTAGTAAAATATTCACCAGGATACAGACAGTCATTGATGTGGAGGGTGGCATGGTACCATATGTGTGGTATTTGGTAGAGAGACCAGGTGGTGCATTCAACTTGTTTCCTTCACACAAATCAAGTCATAGATGTCACTAGCTTATCATTACATGTTCTAGTACAGCAAAATGGCTGGCAGGACATGATATCATCGCTGGAAGTTTGTCCAACTTTTGGTACCCTCCAAGCACTTGAAAGCCAGGGGTAAGGTATACCTGGGAGTTGAGCTGGAGATGATCTATCTGGGTACCTCCAAAGGGTGGCGAAGCCACCACCATAACTTGTATAACTATAAGCTGCAGAAGAAAAACCTAGGTAATATTGGTTGCAGTTGTGGTGCTTACGGTGATGATTGTAGGGTTAGTGAAGATGAAGATAGAGCTAGTAAAATAGAACTAGATGTCCGTCACTAATGTCATACTATGACTTCTTGGTACTGTAGTGAGAAGCCTCAGCTACCATCCCACGTCCTTTGTTCGACCCCTACTCACCGAGTTTGAGGAATGAGACATATTTACCTCGACAGGTTTGGTAATCACTGTGGTGTTACCAGCTATAACCGCATCTATGTCTCATTCAATCATAATTCCGCTAGCCACAAGCCACCGGGGCCATTGCCGTAGTCTAATTACAAAGTTCTCACCGGGGTGATCGACAGCGTGTGCTGTTGGCTACAGTGTATTCGGGGTTGTTTACAATGTCACTTTAGGCACCACAGAAGGTGTGTGTGTATGCAAGTGTCAGGTACTCCCCACTTTGCATACTCACCTGCCAAATCGAGGTTGGCTAATGCCGGAACGGGCCGAGCCGTATATGTCTCGCTATGCATTCTTGGGTTCCCTGCCTTACCTAGAGCAAGCAAATGGCTAGGCATATTGTCCACACACCTTTCCTTTTGGAGAGACTTTGATCAAGAGATAACCGAAGAACATCCTAACATGGAGTGCTAGATACGGGTTGAAGTTATGCGTAACCGGGATAGGAAGGCGATAATGGCTTAGCGCGGTACTAAACTGCCGACTTATGACTGGGGAGGTGGACGCACAACATCTCAGCTCCCAGTGGAAACGGAATTGCAATTCGCAAAATAGCGCTTACCCGCCGGTTGTTTTTTGTGTCAATTCGACAACAATGACCGTAGTGAGACATCGGTTGGCGGTATTCAAGATTAAAGACGACGGAATTGCTTAAGAAGTGGTTGTGCAGAGTTCCGACATGTTTCCGAGAAAATTTATACACCAGCTGCGAGCGTGAAATTCTCAAGATAATAATAAGACGAGGGGTCATGACCGGAATGTGAATGATCCTGCAATCAATAAAACGCACTGCACTGCATTTATGCGATCCACTCTCTATTTCCGCGCTCGTCATCGTCGCAACCGGCTCCCTGGGTGCTCTCCTGCCCAGAGTTTTTGTCGATCGGCTAGCTCGGACCCATAACTGCTGACTGAGCTTGCGAAGGAGGTAGTTCTTGGTTTGCGAGCGCACCCCCGGGGCTCTGATACAGAATTTAGTCTTAACTTTCTCAAAAGCACCAAACCTCAAGCTGAACATGACGTCACACAGTTCTCTTGCTATTCAAGTTTCTGCAGTGATATGTACAGCAAGTGGCCTGATATCAACATATTCACTGGATGGCTGTCACTCGACATAAAGTACGTAGCCGCCGGAACTGCATGACAAATATATCTAATAGTTATACAATTGGTTTGTCGGCTCGAAGCATTCTCATTAGTCGGGTGAACTTGCCACATGGAGTTTGTGGCAGTGGCGGGTACAGTGGCAGATATCCACATGTTGACTCAGAATTTATCCCGAAGACCTACAAGTTTTTAGAACACCATCGAAGCTGCTAGAAAGGATTGGAGAGTGCTTGCTAATGTACTCAGTCATTTGTGTAGACTCATTTACAAATTTTCACTCGCCACCTCCCATTCACCACTGCCAGCACCACACTACCATCTCCAGCAAACTTCAAATTTCTTAGGCTTATAAAGGCATGAATTCTACCATTAGATAGTTTGGTAGACAATTAATTCAATCTCTCTTTGTACTCGATCACTCTCAACAATATAGCAGACACAGTGGCAGATATACAGTGGAGGATATACAGTAGCAGATATATATACAGTCGCAGATACACAGTGCCAGATACAGTGCCAGATATACAGTACCGGATCATGATACACATTCACAGGGGTAGATACACAGGGGTAGATACACAGGGGTAGATAAATAGCAGCCGATCCACAGCAGCAGATACACAGCGGCAGAAACACAGTGGCGGATATACAGAAGTAGTTCAAGATACACAGCACGATATACACAGCAGCAGATACATGGCGGCAGATACACAGCAGCAGATACACAGTGGTAGATGAACAGCAGCAGATACAGTAGTGGATATACAACACAGTAGACACAGTGGCAGATACACAGTGGCGGATACACAACAGCGGATACACAGCGGCAGATACACAGCGGCAGATACACAGCAGCACCAAATCAAGATACATAGTGGTGGACACACAGCAGAAGTCTAGGTGATCTGCCTGATATTGTAACAAGTCCACCATGCTCAACGTTTCGAATCCTGGAGGCGGCAAAGCCGCCACCGATGCTGGTACAATATAAAGCGGGGTACTGTAGACTGTGGGAGAAATATTGCTAGAGAAATTGGTAAGCACGTCGTAAATCATTAGTTTTTGGTGTATGTTACTAGTCTCGGGGGGAATATTGCTAAAGGCGTGAGTGACTGTGATTGGGTCTGCCATAGTCTAGATAGAGTGAATGCAGTATTATTAAAAAAAAACAATATCTGTAGGTACGGCATTTTTGCAAGACTTGCATCTTCATTTATGATAGATACACGTTCATACATAGCGTCGGCAAATCTATATGCTGACTGTTAAAAACCCTAACCACTGCTTGGAAACGTTTGCTCCTCTTCCGCTATAGGCGCCGAACGGCTGCAACCCCGCGTACACTGGATAGGGAACTGTGACACAGAATCACCCTGTGTGCATGCTTGTACGAACACATTGGTCGCTTGGCTAATTGGTAGACCTTACATAGATTCGCCGCTCGAGCGTACTCGACCTTCAGTCGATGTCTCTAATGGTGGTAACACTAGTGTTGACGCCACCTATACTAAATCAATATGCAAAAGAAGTAAATCGAAGACACGGGAAATGAAACAATCAGAAGGAATTGTCCAAATGACGCATATACTCCATATTACCCCGTCTCAACTTCTGAACATTTGTTAACCTACCCCTCATCATATTTAATTATACGCTGTCATACGTTCTCCAATTCTCGTCATTGTCGGCACCTGTCTCCTTAGTCGCTAAATAGCTAGATTTGAGGAGTGTAGTTTGCTAAATATGGTCATGTATTCGACATATCTGTGGGTCTGAAGGTACCACTGACTTGATCGTTTCTAGCCATCTGCCATGTGCGTTTGTAGTTTCAGGATGCAAAGTACAGTCATACTCGTAGAGTTATGAAAGGTATCCGAGACGGTACCGTTCAAGCAATACTAATATTCAGCGGGAGCCATTTTAGGCACGGTTATCCTCCTCTTTTACGCGCCGTCTCTCCGCAATCCATATGACTTGTCGTAGAAAGTAGTATGTGATATCTGTCTTGTCCCTTGCGCGCTTCATTTTTGCAAATTGACTACCGCTCCCCGTAAGCAAACTAGTCTACCCACTGATAAACAAAAGGTGCTGATGTACCATTGTGCAGGGAAGAGGAACAGTTATAGTAAACACAGTATCCCTTTGCTGGTAACCAGGTTTGGGCCCATAGATGGGCCCGCTTTGGGAATACACATCACACAACCACAATCCAGCCAAATGCCCCCACAATAAACAAAAAAAATCTACAGTTGGTGAAATTCATAAATACATTTTCGTTTGGGTGTAAAACACAAAGCCTCATAGCAGTCCTCACACTTTATGTTTGTTTTCATGCCTTCTCCACTACCACCCTGACTTCTTCTCCACCTGCAAAGGAACCAATCTACTCTACTCTTCATCCAAAGTGGGGAATGCATTCCTGGTACCTTTCGGCAGAGGGGAAGGGGGGTGTGCTTGGTAACTAGCCTGGTAGGCAGTGGGAGCAAGGCAGATTGTGTGTTGCATAAATAGATCTGGCTGATGGTGTTGCATAAATAGATCTGACTGATGGTGGAGCTGAGTGTAAGCTGTAGGACACAAGGCACACCGCTTTTTTGTACTATATATTTCTAGTCTTTCTCCTGCTCTCCAGTATCTGTATCTTAAGTCTATTTCACATGGTTCTCTCCTTACATATTTCAACAGGTTATGAGCCTGGTGGTCACCACTCTATTTGATCATGATTTATAATCCTCGAAATCTCTTACACAAATCTCACGATGCCGTCCAACCCTAACCCTTCGTCCTCCTCGTCCTCCACCTACAATCAGCTTGTGCCAAAGCTTACTGGTGCCAACTACGCAACATAGAAAACGAAAATGGAAATGCTGCTTGTCCGCGCAGGCCTCTAGTCGATTTTCGCTCAGCGCAAGTTACAGCCAATACTGACAACTGCTTCCGGTAGTGCCAGTAGCAGCCGTACTGGTAGCAACACTGCAGGCCCATCCTCCGATGACAATCACACAGCAATTCAAAAGTGGGACAAAGATGCCGAGCTAGCTAGAGCCAAGATCTTCCTCTATCTCGATAAACAGGTTGATCACCGTGTCTTCAATATTCGAAACCCAATTGATCTTGGGGGAAGCTGGCATCGGCAAAAGTGCAAATCGACTATAGACTGCGCTACGCGCATAGCAAGCTTCCCGTGGACCCCTGCGCGACGCGCAGCCTATAGTCATCTATAGTCGATTCATAGAGATGTGCGCGTGGGCCTATGGAACTATATATGGCTGCCGGCCGGAGATGGACCTATACTTGTCTTTACTGCCTGCAGTCTTCGCTGTTATACCGGTACTGTACACACTATCGCTGCGAGTCTGCATGAGAGTCCGCTGGCGATTGAATACCTGCTCTAGAGCCTGCTTGAGAACCTGCTTGAGAGAGCCAGATTTGAGAGAGCCGCGCTTTGGGAGGAGTAGAGTTTTCCACGGGAAGCTTTTGGCCGATGGCAAACTCTGAGTTTGTGGAAGCTTTGAATAATAGAAGGCTCTAAGTCTGTGGAAGCTTTGGCTAGTAGAAGGCTCTAAGTCTGTAGAAGCTTTGATGCTGACGTTGACGTAGTAGCGAACCTACTTGTCTAAGTACTTCTGGTACTATGATCACTATAACTATCACCAACACCATCGCCATCACCATCGCCATCGCCATCGCCATCGCCATCATCTCCATCAGCCCCAGACCAAATGCGCACACATCCGGCCACAATCAATGGGAAGCGGGTACCAGATTCCGCTGGAAAATCTGCAACGGAGATCTGCTCTCCCCAAGTTCGAATTGTCTACCTTTCCTGCTGAAACTAAGGCTACAATTGTCAACACCATGACCATGAAGCATCGTGAGATCTTGTCACGGTGGCCGCGCTAAAGATAAGGTTCAGACTACGATCTCGACCGACGTCATGATTCGGCCACCATACGCCGCCCGCCATCTGCCACACACCACATGCCACATACCGCCCGCCAGACACTGCCCACCATACGCCACCTTCCCTCTTGAGAGTGTACTTGGGAGCGTAGTGCCAAGTAGGCTGGGAGTGTGCCATCGAGTGCAATTGGGAGTGTACTTGAGAGCGAATCGGAGGTGTACTTGGGTGCGTACTCACAGTGTACTTGGGAGTGTCTTGAGAGCTCACTTGGGAACGTATAGTCAAGCAGGCTGGGAGTGTCATCGTGTGCAATTGGGACTGTATTTGAGAGCGTGCTCAGGAGTATGCTTGAGAGTCTCTTGAGAGCTTACTTGGGAGCGTATAGTCAAGCAGGCTGGGAGTGTGCCATCGAGTGCAATTGAGAGCGTCCTTGAGAGCATGCTCGGGAGTGTACTTGAGAACATACTCGGAGGTGTACTTGGGAGCGTACTTGGAGTCTATTTGGGAGCGTCTTGAGAGCGTACTTAAGAGTGTAAGTCAAGCAGGCTGTGAGTGTCATCGAGAGCAATTGGGAGCGTACAGGCAAGCAGGCTGGGTGTGTGCAATCCAGTGCAATCCGGTGCAATCAGGAGGTCTTCAGAGTGTAGTTGGGAGTGTGCAATGAAGTGCATCTGGCAGCTTGCTTCAAGTTTGTTGTATGCAGCGTGATGTATAGTATGTGCAGCGTGATGTATAGTATCCAGCGCACAAAATCGCATGCGTATTGTAGTAATCTAGTTAATGTATAGGTCTATAGGACCGCATAGTGCCACGCGGCAAATATGCTATGAATTACCGTCCGAAAAACAGCTTCTCTATGAGTTACGCGTCGCGTAAGGTCATTTTTCCCGGTGTGCAGACCATCTACGAAAGGAAAGGAATCTCAGCCCGCTTCTCTCTTTGGCAAAAGCTCGTCACCTTACTGCTTGGTGACTATCGAAAACATGAAGGAAATGCAATGGAACTCTACCTTGATGCGTTCCGCTCACATGTGCAACAACTTTGCACCTCTGGTGCCCCAGTCAGCAATGGAATTGAAGCATCAGCACTCCTCAATGGTCTTGACGATGGCTACGAAAGCTTTATTGTTTCAACTGCCCAATCTGTCAGTCAGACAGCCGATGACGAAATCGTTGTGGAGCAATTGGTTAGTCAACTCTGTGACGAGGACTTCCAACGTACCTCTGGTCAAACCTCTACCAACATTGGTGATCCCAATACCGGATAAGCCCTCGATGCACATGGCAAGAGATGATATCCGAGCCAGTCCAATGAACCTCGCCCGACCTGCAACCACTGTGATAGAGATGCCCAACAGCAAGATGATTGCTGGGAACTACATTCAGAATAGAAGACAGACTGGCGCCCCAAGTGTCCGAACCAGGGTAGTTCTGTGCTTGCACATGGTATTGCCAAATATGAATGCGACCTTCTCTAAAGCCCTACTGCACTGTGCTGCTGGGTCATTCTGTCTTTGCCTGACTGCACTGTGCTGCGGAGCCATTCTGTCTTTGCTCGTCTGCGCTGTGATGCTGAGCCATTCTGTCTTCACTCGACTGTACTGTGATGTGGGGTACATTACGTTTCTTTGTCTATTGAGTTCCTGCCATGAGCGGTAGTCTTGAGTACAATCTTTTGTCTTGTCTCCGGGGATGGTGTAGGTTTCTGGGGAGCTTCCCGCACCACGGCTATCGGCTGGCCATATGGGTCCTTCGTCCATTGAATTCTTATTTGGCTTTCATTGCTCTGATGTTCTTGCTGCTTTGCTTTTAAAGAGCGCAGCAAGAGGGGGAAGTGTTACATAAATAGATCCGGCTGATGGTGTTGCATAAATAGATCTGACTGATGGCCGAGCTGAATGTAAGCCGTACGACACAAGGCATACCGCTTTTTTGTACTATATATTTTTAGTCTTTCTCCTGCTCTCCAGTATCTGTATCTTAAGTCTGTTTCACACAGTTCTCCCCTTACATATTTCAACATTGTGTGGTGGGAGCCAACCGAGTGATTTTTGTGAAACTGGAATGCAGGAGGAACATTTCATTGTTGATGGACTTCCAGCTTGCAGAAGGTTACGCACAATGGAGAGACGGAAGTCAAAGTGCTCCACAGTCAACTCTTTGTTTCCTGGAAGATCTCAATACTAGATTAAGAGGCTATTGATGAAGGCTGTCTGCAGAGAGCTTTCGATGCCTCTGGTGTTAATGTCTAATCCAGTGGTTAACCATCTTTCCAGTATCTGTAAGCTGTACCTGATGGGACTATGCATCAACAGGATCCCCTCCAAGTGCATTCAATGATAGGTGGCACTCCCAGACACAGCCCTGCTCTATGAGGCAGAAAAACTTATATCATTGACAAATAGGCTTCTTTGGCATTTTTGGAATGTGAATAGACCAGCCTGTGAATAGCATCATGGCTGTATTAATAGTAACATCACTGCCAGGTACTCGGTACTGCTGTGAGAAAAACTTCAGCTGTTCCCACAGAATATCCACCTTTGAATGGCAACAAGGTAAGCCTTTAGGAGTTTCAGTTAGTCAATTGTATGGAGACACATGGAAGATGCAGTGGATCTCCTGAAAGCAAGTCTTGCCAAGGTAGGGTGCTGGTGGTAATCTATCCTTGGGAAGGTAAACTCCATCCTTAACCCAGTACCTCTCAGGAGGAACTCCAGTAAGATCCATATGAGTTTGAATTGCTGGCCAGAGATAATGCTTCTGGGTAGTACCTGGCTGCCAGGAACACTGTCGCTCCTTCTTTGGCCCAAGGAGCTGTTGCTGCTGGGTGTAGGAATTGGTGTTGGCTACAATCTGTCCCATAATGGAGTTGGCAAGAGAGAGTTTGAACATTTGCATTGCAGTAATGGAATTCGGCCCAGAGAATGAGATGGGCAATCGGTTACAATCTTTTGGAGGGGAGATAATACATTCTAACGGGTTGAATGTTACAAACTTAGGAAGATCTGTCAAAGTTTGAAATTGTTAGTTAAGTGTTTTCTTATGCCGCTTGGCCCAGTGATCAGCTGTGATCAATGATTCCACCAGTCCAGACAATTCCTGTCCACGGCAGGGCTCAGTCCAGTGTGGTCTAATTGGAAGGTCGGACTGGACCGATCCACAGACTGGCAGTCTGGGACTGGACGGGCTTGGTCTGGACCGATCCATTTATGCATATAATATTGACATTGCTTTGTAGCAAGTACTACCAAAAGCATGACTCATCCTTACATTTTATCACCACGCACCCCCGAATACCCACTCTGATCAACATTATACCACTTCTGTCTATATATCCGGCTCCATCGAGATATATTTTCCCCACTACAAGACTAATACCCGGGGAGGCATACCCTAACCCTGGACACTGTGAGGGATTGGTCCAAGCCCAGTCCAGTCTGTCAGCATCTGGGATCGGTCCGATCACAGTCCAATCTTTTCTTGGACGGGACTGGACTGGACTGGACGGTTCCGGTCTGGACTGATCCATTGCTGGACTGGTGGAATGTTGTTGTTGTTTAATCATACTGTATTGACTCTAATTAGAGTATGACAGGACCCTGATATCCCCTCCGCCTCCGGGCGAGCTGGCTAGATGGCGGAGCTCCCCCCGCGCTACTCTTCGTCCCCGCTGACAAATGAAAGATAAGAGAAAGACAGAAAGCAAGACGAAAAGAGAGAAAGAAAGAAAAAAAGAAGGAATGGTATAGCCCCGCTGCCTCCAACGCCGCCCCTGAGCCCCAAGCCCTGAGCCCACTCCATCCCGCTACTTCAACTGGGCGGAAACTTCCCGACCTCAGTGGCCGCCAGGAAGTCCATCACCCCTTGGTCGCACTCTTCTATGGAAAAGAGCTCAGAGATCTGCACGTGCCGGCATCTGCCGGCTCTCCAGCCCGTCGCCTTTCTCACCGCCTTCCATTGTTCTCTCTGGTGGACCCTCCACCAGCTGCAGTGGCGGAAGAGGTGCACCCGCGTCTGGGACACTGTCCCTCCACACCACCAGCATTTGTCGTCATCTCGGTGGCCGAATCGTTTTAGGTAGACCCCCGTGGCCGCATGCCAGGACTTTAATCGGTAGAACCTGGCGGCCAGCGGCTTTACGCTTGTCATCGGGACAGGTCTCTTGGTCCCCGCCTTGCCCTTGAGTCTGTAGCTGAAGTGCTTGCTGCACTTGTCCGCCTCCCACTTCGCCTTAGCTGCCGATCTTCCCTCGGAGATTCGTCTAGCCCTATTTGAGGCCGAGGTGTATGGCCGCTCTATCACGGTGCTTCCGCTTGCGGCTCGGGCCAAGTTCGCCTGACGGTCTGCTTCTTCGTTTCCGGGGATGACGGAGTGCCCCGCGACCCAGTGGATCACGGTTGCGATGCCGTGGCCTAGGAGGCTCCGCGCCCTCCTGTTGATCTGGCTCGCCAGTCGCTACCCTGGGCCCAGTTCCAGGTGTGACGCTCGTCGGATTGCGGCCTGTGAGTCGCTGAACACTGCCACTGTCTTCGCTCCATTCTTCTGCAATGTTTCTCTCTTCTCGATCGCCATGTCAAGCGCGAGTCCGATCGCCCACAGTTCGGTGTCGAAGACCTCCATGCGTCCGGTGCCCAGAAAGCTGCGGCAAGACCTCCATTCATTTCCGTGTTAACACACAGCTGCGGCTCCCACTCTGCCATCGTCTGAGCGCGATCCATCTGTCCACCACATCCAGACCCCTTCTCCGACTGTGGCTTCTTTCTCTCTTGCCCAGCGCTGCGCTGCGGGTTTGGCTGCAGTGGTGTCGTCCAGTATGGTGGTCCTGACCGCTGGCTCTTCGCCCTGGGCCGGCCAGCTCATGCCTTCGGTTGTCCGGCCATGTTCATGCCCTTTCCTGACTGCTCTGCACATTGGTGCTCCGGAAGAGGGGTTTTTGTGTAGGTGCTTTGGTTTGCTACTGCATGCGTTTTCTATTCTCGCTGCGAATCGCTGCTCTCTGGATTCCAAGATCACTGGCGCCGGTGTAAGCCCTGACTCTCTCATTAGTGCACCCCGCGGAGTCGTGGGCAGTGCGCCCAGGATGAATCTGGCTTGTCGAGTGAGGAGGAGTTGGAGGTCATCTCGCCTGCCTACTTCCCTGGGATCCCACCAGAGCTTGCTGCCACATAGTGCGACCGCTTGGACGCACGCCACTTGGACGGCACTTACACTCTCAGGGACAACGCCGTATGTCTTGGTAAGGGTTCGGAGCCTGGCTTCTGCTGCCCTGGCTTTCTTCATGCATCGGTTGTGGTGCTCCATGAACGTCAGAAGTGCATCAATCCACACGCCCAGCCAGCGCGTCGCCTGTGCGTGGAACCGTACAGACTCGTTTCCGACTCTTATCTTTGCTGTCAGTTTTGAGAGGAGGTGTTTCCGGTGGCCTCGTCTGCACGTGAATAGTGCCGCCTCCGTCTTTGCAGTGTCGAACAGTAGCCCTCGTCTACTTGCCCACTCAATGCTCTTCGCTGCGCATCTCTCAAGTATCGAGACGACATGGTTGACATCGCTCCCGGTCGCCACCCAGCCAATGTCGTCTACAAAGGATAGCCCCTTGGCTTCTGATACATACTCTTCGACCCACTTGATTAGTCCTGAGGTGTAGATCGCAAAGAGGATCGGTGACATAGGTGAGCCTTGCGCTACCCCTGCCTCCACTGGGTGTCTTTCCATGGCGTTCCCCACGATTACCATCTCCACCGTTCTTTCCGACAGTAAGCTCTCCGTCCATCGTATAAGGTCTCCGTCCATTTGCCTGACCTTCATCAAGTTGACTACTCTTCCTTTTGCCACGCTCGGGAAGGCTGCCTTGATGTCCAAGAGAACCACACCTGTTATGTGGCCGTTTGTCCAAGCTGCGTGAGCTCTGTCAACCATGATGGCCGCTGCATCGATGGCTGACCGTCGCTTCCAGCTTCCGAATTGGCCGTCGCTCAGTAGCCCTCTCCTTTTGGACTCTTCTGACAGCAGCTCCGTGGCTGCTTTCTCAACCACTTTTCCCATGCAGCTAAGCAGCGCTATGGAGCGGAAGGCCTTCAGCTTTGTATAGTCGTCTTTGCCATGCTTGCAAATCACCACGCCGCTAGCCCGCTTCCATACCGCTGGGTGTCTTCCCGTGTGAATTGCCGCCCTCGTCAGCCTCACGATCCTCTCTTTGTCCCACTTCCAGAGCAGCCGTATGGCGCCAAAAGACAGCTTGTCTGGTCCCGGTGCCTTCTTGACTGACTGAGAATACAATGCTCGCTCGACTGCTTGTTCAGTGACGCATTTGTGTGCGCTTCCCGCTGGAGATAGTTCGTAGTACTGGTCGCCGTTGTTCGGGGGGAAAGATTCGTGCCTCAGCATCTCCTCCTTCTCCAATGATGTGGTTGCTTGCTTGCCCTCTCTGTCCGTTAAGGCCTCCACTGTCATTCCCGCCCGAGGGTTCGGGTATCGTGCCGCTCTCCACACCTCGTCTCCCGTCAGGTTTTTCAAGTAATCGCTCCACATTTCTCTCTTGGACCGCCGGATCGACTTCTGGAGCTCTGCCTTCGCCTGGGCAGCCTCCTCCGAGTGCCGTCTTCTCCTTCTCTCTCTCCATACCGTCCTTCTTCTTTCTTTGATGTCGGCGTTCCACCATCTCTTTGGTCTGGCACAAATCCTGATTTTTTTTGCTGTGGCGTCGAGAACTCTGCTCATTGCTTCCTGACACCATGCGGCCTCCTGCTCCACCTCGTCCACTGTGCACTCTGCATCTAATTGAGCTCTCTCCTTTCCTAGTTCCACCCATAGCTTCCCCGCTGCTTCCACATCTTTCTCTGTCATTGCAGCCAAATTCCACCCTACTACCCTCTCATGATCCGCCTCCTCCTGCCTGTCTACTCCCACCTCCCATTCTATAACCTCATGGTCAGATCCAGTGGCGTGGTCATCGGCCAGTACGGTCGACTTTACTATTGGTCGGTTTGCCAACGTCAGGTCAATGACTGACTCGCCTTCCAGGTCCTCTCTTGTCCAATAGTGGGTGGGCCTGCCGTCATTTCCAATCTCCAGTCCATTCTCGTCAATCACGTCTTCCCAGAAAGCAGCATCCCGCTGCACTTGGCATCTTGGGTCCCATCGTTTGCTGTGGGCGTTGAAGTCTCCTGCGAGGACAGTGCCGCCCTGCCAAATGACTTTCTGCCAGTTCAACTTTCGCGCCAGTCTCTCTCCCAAATGCGTGTTCTTTTGGTCGTAAACGTTGACGATCCTCGTTATCCTCTCCCCTCTCCTCCTGACGTCGGTGGCAATAACATCTTCGTTTGCACCTCTGCTCAAATTCGTTCGCTCATCAACCACCGAGCCGCTCCCTCTCGGTATCGCCGTCCAAACTCTTTTTCTTTTTCTTATTTCATATGCCGAATGGCTGATCCCAATAGCTCCTCTTTCTCCCGGTCGCTCTTGCAAGCATACAACGTCCGCCTTGCGTTCGACTCCCGTCTCCAGCGCCGCAATGGTCCACTCGTATGACGTTGCGCAGTTGTGCTGGATTACTCTAATCATTGTTAGCCAGGGCTCCCGTTTCGGTCTCAGTTTCGATGTCAGTCGCGGTCCTGGTCGCAGTCTCAATTTCGGCCATTGTCATGTCTCTTGCCCCCCCCCCTGCCTCCTCTTCTTGGTCCACGTCCGCCATCTCCTCTTCATCTCCATCTCCCCCTCCTTCTGCCACCCCCTGGGGCCTAGGGCCAAGCGCCACTCTATTCGCGCCCGTTGCCGTTGCCATGTCCCAAGATGCACTGGTGGACGCTCGTCCTGCTAGCCCTGTTATTCTGCTCTGCCGCGCCGCTTCGGTGGCTTTGGTCTTCTTCACGCACCTGCTGCTGAACGCGATATGGTTTCCTTTGCAATTAGGGCACTTCTCCAGCGTGTGGCCGCAGAGTGATCCCTGCTTTGCAGTGCATCCCACCACATTGCATTTGTGGTCGCTCGTCCGGTGATGGCCTGAGCAGTAGCCACATAAGGGCTTGCTGCCGCACTTGATCTCAATATGGCCCCACCCGCAGCAGAGCTCACACCTGCTGTCAGGTCCTTCGTTCGTTTACGTTTCGACTCGGTACCACACCCCCACCGCCTTGATGCCTTTCTTGACTAAGCTCTGTGCCACCCTGCTCCCCTTCACGACTAAAACTACTGATGACACGGCAATCTCTCCATTCTGCCTCCTCTCCCTGATGGTACGGGGGTTCGCCAGCCATCTCACTTGGGTGGGGATCGCTATGCCCTCATTCTCTGCTTCGAATTCTTCTCGCATGTTCTGCAGGCCTTCCGTGCCTTTCCCCATGTACCGTACAAGAGGGACTGTGTGGATCTTTAGCCTTTCCCAGGACTGATTCTCTTCGATGTCCACGACTCCTTTGTCGACCGTCCTCGCTGCAGTGATGATGATGTCGCGGTACTGCAGAGCCATCTCTGCTGTCGCATTCGGGTGCGTAATTGCAGTAATTGCGCCCTTGGCATTCCTTTTGGCGTTCATGATCCTAATGTGGGCCGGTGCCTACTGTTGGAAGAGTGTTAGGGGTTCTCCTCTATCAGTGACAATGGCTTTCATCAATGGTAGGATGAGTCAGCGGATTCTCATTTAGCGGGGATGATCCACGATCGCGGGTCGATTAGATGGTAGCCACTGACGGCGACGAGCGGATTCATTGAAAGCATACGCGTAATGCAGCTGATTTGATGATGCAACAATCCTGGCCTATCCTTTACGGTGCTAATTGTTTCTAACCACTTTTATCTTTTACTTACGTTGGGGTGATTGCATATGAGATAATACTCTAGTGCAGACATGAGTATGAAAAGGCGATCAAGAGGGTTCTCAGCATTCATGCAATGAGCACGCCCCGGACAAAGAGTGCCTAAGCCAAAGTAAGGAAATGGGGAACAATCTGAGTGAAACCTTGTCATCGGTTTGATAAGCGATTGATCGTGTGGAGGATGTTCTACGTGGCGAGGTGAACACCTTGAGGCAAAAAAAAATCAGACCTGAAGCGCATGGGCAAGAGATAAGACCTTGAAGAGCAGCGAAGGCATTGCGGCCCGAGCGAGACCACTATTCTACAAGGGATGTTGCGAGATATCTAAGTTAAGTTAAATGGTGTGTTGTTATATTGTCATGTTGATAAGACAAACACAGAAGGGGCGTGGCCGAACCGCACCAAGGCGGGTTGGCATATGACCACATCATATGGACCTCAGGATGAGTGATCGGTAGAGTGTCTTGTTAGCAAATAACGAGAATTCGTTATTAAATGATATTGAAAGATAGGGGATCATCGAGAGCAATGTTAGGCCCTTGCTATCTAGAGATAGGGGATCATCGAGAGTGATGCTCAGCCCTTGCTATCCAACGATAGGGGATACGGAAGGATTCCCAAGAAATGATACCCGACCGAGAAGTCAGGAAACTAAAACGTCTATATAAGACCCAGGTTGGAGATGTGGAAAAAGAGCAGCGAGAGCTTGACGAACAACATTGAGACCTACCTGCAAGAAAGAAGCTGAAATATTATTAAGTTTCAGTTCTTATTTTATTATTATTATCTACGAGTATATTAGTATCATATATTAGGATTGTACGCGGTTCCCCCGCCCTATGAGTCATTACAACTTCAAAAACGAATACGACGTTATTGTGTGGTCTTTCTCCTATTTGCTACATAGGTTTGAAGACTCCAATAATCTCTTTGCAGCACAGTGCATTTGGTGGCTGGCCAATTTAGTGGACCTTAAAAATATCTTAAGCTATTACCATCAGCATAAGATATTGCACTCCGAACATCAGTCACAGCCATCAGAGCAGATTGGAAATCTTCAATCCATTCAACAAACACAAATAGCGGATTATCGAGACATATCACCTCTGAGTCTTGACGCTAATAAGACTTCAGTAACGAGCAATATCCCGAACGTCAATAGTGAAGAATCATCTGAAGAAAATCACAAGGATTCTTCTGAGGATCAATTTAATAAAGTAGAGAACAACGCCGAGAAGTTCTTAGAAGAATCACGACGTCTTAGGGACTTGCATCAACTACGAGTAAAGCAAACTCGTAATATTATCCAAACTCGAAAGCAACGCACAGCGGTTGACGCCATTCGAAGAGGAGCTAGCTTGATGACAAATCAATCTAAAGCAATTGAGGGGTTTAGCAGTCGTCAGCTAAATCAGCTTGTGAAGGATAACTAATCAGGGAGATGACTCATAAGAAGTGATATTGCAGATACGTAGTGAACGCCACGAGTATCCAGGAGAGTTGCGGAAAGGAAGAAGTTGTGAAGATGCGTGGCAGTAGAAGACTGCGCTATTAACGGGCAGACGTTCTGCCAGGATTTAAAGTGCATTCTGAGGAGTGAATACAGAAGCTACCTTAATTGCCACACGCATTGCAATAAGGATTGAACAAGTTTTCAAGATCATCTTGGTAGCAAGCGACACTATGATTTATCGTTGGCCATTGTGTGTTACGATTTGTGTCTTCTACATCCATATTGTATGTGGAGATATCCAGCATCGAATACAACAAGATAAGAACACGGCTGTGTGATTAAGTGAGTAAAATTATTGGGAGAACAATTTTAAGGATACGTTACTTAGTGCGAAACACCCCCGTAACAAAGAGCGCTCTGTTGATTGCCGACGCTATTTCCTGGTCCATTTTATTGGAGAGCGGTACACTCTCATCTCTTCTTAATATCAGGCGTCTCTCCGCCATGCTCGATCCCGCAGTCGGGGCGGGGCCTGCGCCGACGGGTGCCCTCTGACTCTTAACTCGGGGTGGGACGGTCTCCCACCGTCTAGCGGTTGTGGGTGTTGACTTTGGCTCGGGCACGGGCTGCGGTTTGGGCTGCAGTTTGGGCTGCAGTTTAGGCTTCGGTTGCTGCTGCAGCTGCTGGCTCATCCCTGGTTCCTCTTCTCGGGTCGTATCTGCATGTTGCGAGGCCTCTAGCGCTCCGCCGTCCGTCCCTGCGGTCTCGTCTCTTTCTTTCTCTCTTGCTTCCTGGCCTGATGCTACTCCTTTCATGATCTTCGCGATCATATTTGTGATGCCCGCCCCCCACACCTTGGTATCCTCGTGGCGGGCGTCCCATTTCTGCTCTCTCTCTTGCATCGACGTCCTCATTCCCAACAACTGTGCTTCTTTGCGGGCTGCCTGCGCTTGCACCAAGTTTGGTAGGTGTCCAACAGTTCGGTGCAGCTGCGTTAGCTCCTGTGCTTGCTGTCGCATTGTTCTCTCCATGCGGCTCCTCCAATCGCTGGGGGTTGCCGGGGCCTCGCTCCTCCTTCTCCACTTCCCGTTCTCGTTTCTCTCCATTGGCTCAAACAGGGTAGCACCTGCAGTCGTCATCTCCATCGCCACGTCCACAGGCGCGTCGCTCCTCCTGTCTCCTGCTTCTCCCGTGTCCAGGTCGCTCCTCTCGCTTCCACTGGCTTTGGTCATCACTCCTGTGAGGCAAACCTCTCTTTCTAGGGTAGTCCTCGTTGTCGCTTGCTGGTTGGCCGACGCGTCGGGCAATCGTGTTTTCTGCCAAGACTCTAAGTGACTCCACTCAATTGTGTGGATTCGTGTTCGCGCCCTCCGCATGCGGACTCGCAGGTGCTGGGACGCTCGCTCCGGGGTCAATTCGATGTCCAGAATTGATTGCCGCTGTCCGTTTTGTAGTTGCTATCGCTGTTGTCGACTCATCGCGTTGTTTCTGTTTCGCCAAGACTTTTGTCGGGGCTGGTGGAATCATTGGCTGTGATTGACATGGCTGCCTGAGGATATAGTGTATCTGAGGAACAATAATTATCGTCAAGGTTGAGCATTGCAGGTGGAGCTTCAGTAGTGGGTTGTAACACATCAGGTATACTGACAGGGCAGTGCTGTACCACTGTAGGTGGTGGTGGTGGTTGGGAGCAGCTATGCTTTGGACCAGAGTGATTGTCCATGATGTGACACTTGGCACTTTGTTTCTTCACATTTTTTGGTGAGGATGGTGGAGATGAGAGTATAAGTGGTGGGGGTAGGTAGTTGACATTATGATTCCAAGGTCTGAGGGCTTCTCTGCTCATGGTTGTTGTGGTGTGGTAGATGGGAAGTGGGAAGGTGGTTGCGACTAGGCTGGAGGATGGTACTCTCACAATTTCCAATGTACTGCTATTTATATGCAACTCAGCACCACAGAACTTCTCACACTACCACAAAGAATTCATAAATAGAAGCTTCTACTAGTTATCTTTCAATTCATAATATTCTAGGGGGGGGTTTAAGTGGGTGGCTGTATTGTTAAAAGCGACAAGGCGCAGCGCACGCGAAAGTGGGCCCTTTCGTGGGCCCGCTACCGGCGAAGGGATAATCCTGCAACCAAAATTACCCCGCCTCGTGAACTGTGGCCCCGCCTCAATAAGGTGCAGGGATGACATAATCATTATCCAGCACTCGTTTTAATTTCAGGTAGTGCTGTTACGAATGTACAGCGAACTAAGTCTATTCAACTATCTAAGAGAGAAATTCTGTCTTTATATACATGAAGGCTTGGAACTCTATGTAAGTCAATGGAAGTTCACAATTGCAAATACCAGTGGCGGAGCCGGTAGCAAGTAAAAATTCGTGTATGAGTCTACGTCTATGAGTCCGCAGCCTATGAGTCAATTCCGCGATCTCAGTGTATCGGCGACTTCCTTTCAGATCATATAGTAACAAATGCTGTTGCATATTGAGTTGAATGTAAGCTGAGCTGATGGTGGGGAGACCGATAAGGCACAAGGCACATAAACCTTTTATATGTATCTCGATCTCTCCCCTCTCTCCCCTCTGTATTTGAAGTCTGTGCACGCACATGTCTCTCCTATTCACATTCACCATTTATTCGCTAGTACGAAATGTTTCATAGCGTTGAGTGTATCTGACTGTGGGAGAGCTTTTCATTGTAGAAATTACTGTACAGAGTTTCATGAATTCCGTGTTCTTAATAACACAGTTTTCTTCATCTCCATGCACAACCCAAATCTCTACCCATACAACCATCGCGAAAGTTAATCCGTAGATTGTCCTCCCCGCAAGTGAAACAAACTGGAGTTAGCCAAAGTTACATGTCTTTCGACCACATTATTCTACAGTCAGCAGGATTCCCGGCGCTCTACTTGTTATAAAATGGTGGCAAAAATGTTACAATGTTGAACTAGGTAGGTTAAAGCCAACCCGATTAGTGGCAAATATTATACCAGCCCTCTTGCCAGGAAGGGAAGAAATATTTCTGCGCTCATGAGTCGAATTCTTGGCGATAACCTTGCACGAGTACTGTATCGGTCACTGAGGTTCGGACACTGTCTGTTGCAAACATACTATATCATTTTAGACAGCCACTGCTGATAGTTGCAGAAGAGATAGACAAGTTTGTAGAAATGATGGCGGTGCGTTGAAGATGTTCTCAATTAGTGGCGTGGCATATCAAGTGAAGGGAGAACGGATGGGGTAAAGGGTGGATTAAGCGGAAAAGTACCCCGCTACATAGATCTGTCTAAATGAATGGAATAGAATCGAACTTGAAGGTGCTGACAACTTTTACTGCTTGCACACTGGCTTTCTGTCATTATCAGAGGCATATAACTAGTTGGACAGACACCGCAACAATGAAACAACCAAAAGCGCCAACCCCGATCATGCTCGCGGTCATCCGGGGACGAACTCAGGCACAAAGCCACATACACATCCAAGACATCGTAAGCAAAAAGCCGCGTACACATCCTGAAGATCGCTGTCGTCGTCTAAGTTGCAAGGTCGAAAGTACACACATTACAACTCTGATAGAGTAGATGTGTTGATCTTCGGACTGTAGCTTGGGAATTGCTAAAAATTGTCGTTTTTATTGCACCTTGTGCCCGTAGACTCTCCCTTCTCATAACCGTTTACTAAGCGCAATTCATTGTTGAGAGCAAAAGAGAAAGAACGAATGAAGAAGCTCAATTGTCAATCGATACAAGAAAGGAAAAACAATAGACTTATATAGCAAAGAAAAGACCATACTCGGCGAAGCCGAGTATGACAACTAGAGCCCGATGCCGAGCATCGGTGCCGAGGCTAGGCCTCCTACTCAGCATAGGGGCAGGCGCAGCCCATAGAGGCTACAAGCCACCGGGCCTAATCTCATGCCAACATTCATATCCCTAAAAGTTTGACATCAATTACCTCCATGAGGCTGGAGGAGCTGGTTCGGGACTGGTTCGAGCTAGCTCAATTCTTTGTAACATCTAGCTTACTGAATGAAAACTGTTATTCAGCCTTCATTTATTAGTGCAAAAATATTTCTTTGCGTTGTAGGGGGGAGGAATAATATTATTGAATAGAGCCAGAGGTAGAAAGGGGCATAGAAGGTACAATATGAAATAATCAATCAAGTACACAGAGATTGAATTGTCACTTCTACATAGCTATCTAGGGTAAACTCCATGCCTTTACATTCATAATAAAGGCTGGGGATTCTGCGGAGATACCAACTGTGGCGAATGTGTTGCAATAGACTCTGGGACCAGGAGGCTCTGCGGTAAAGTTAAATCTCGGGAGGACGGATTATCGATACAGTCAGATCTAGGTTGGATCTCTAGCGGGCTTAGTTTCTCTTCCGCGCCAAACTCCACCGATGTCGACGTCCTCGAATACTCAAATAATCTTATGCATTTGTATATAGACAACGTAGACTCTCTCGGTAGAATAGACAATCAGCTGCTTTTCTTCATCGCGACAGAGTGGCTGTTGAAATATGGAAGGGGAGAACCATGTGAATAGACTCAAGGTACAGAGACTGGAGAGCGGGAGAAAGACTCGAGATATATACAAGGTAGTTGGGTGCTTTATGCCCTACCGGCTATGTGCCTTGATATCTGCTCAGCTGAAGCTCAGCTCGGTCAGGTTCACGCAACAGTGGCTGTTACTATATGACCTGAGAGGAAGTCGCCGGTACACTGAGATCACTAAGTTGACTCACAGGCTACGGACTCATAGTCGTAGACTCATCCACGAGTCTTCACTCGCCACCGCCACTGGTATTTGCAATCATGAGCTTCCATGGACTTCCATGGAGTTTCAGGCTCTCATGTATATAAAGAAAGAGCTTCTCTTTAGATAGTAGAATAGACTTCATCCGCTTCACATTCGTAACAGTGGCGGAGTGTATGGCTGCGAGTGAAAACTCATGAACCTGTCTACACAAATGAGTCTACAGCTTGTATGAGTCCACTTAGTTCCCGATGGTGGTGCCTGCCATAAGACAAAAACGATGGCCATATTTTCAGAGTTGGGCCTTGACATCAGTAGTTGCCAGCCTTGAAACCAGCGGGGGAGGGGTATAAAATTGGCTGCACTATCGGTGGTGAGCTTGAAACGAAATATAGTATAAATCTAAAAATATTTGTCCTTATCTCAAACGGTCTAGAATTATTTGCCTCGGAAATCATAGTTCTGTCTCGGGCAAAGTGTGGGTCGGACGGGACGGACTATTCGGATACCTGACCTGGTGACTCAGTGCATTAGCAACCACTCACCAGTTCATTCAAGTAGTTTCGATGGTCTTCGGGCCAAATTCTGAGTCAACACAATACATATACAAGTGAGACCCTGAGTTAAATTTGAGTATACAACAGAATGAGATGACCAGAGATACCCTCAAGCTAACGAAGCGAATGTCGGCTATTGTACGTCTGCGGCCTAAACCTGTCCACCACCGCTCAACCCTAACCTAATACCACGTGATAGCTGTACTTAAAATTCGATAGAAATAGTTGAATAATAGAAATTCTCCTCGGAGTGTAATGCTAAAGCGGCGAACTGAATAGTAATTTATGACGTAAACTACCCTGACGACTTACATGGAGAGCTAAATACCTTGCCAAGCAACAGAGTGCCACATTATATCTCAAGAACAGACAGAGCAAGGATGATTATTGTCTCTGGCAGAACAGTTTTCCCCAAATTTTTGATCGCTATCAACTCCACTTGTTATAAACCGATTGCGGCTTAGTTTATACTGTAGAATGTGTACTTTTCCCTCCCCATCTCGGGTTTAACACAACGCTCATCGTATCGTTGTGCACACGCCCGATTTCGTCGATTTTTGAGGCTATTGGGACTAAATATAAAGCCGCACAATGAATCATAAACCAGTGACCCGGAAGTGAACATAAAGGTACCTACGCTTGTTCCGTGTATGGAATATGTCGGAATTGGAGCAAAACTCGTGGACTCAATGGAGTCGCCAGCTGTGGATTCAGTTTCATGACTGCGTTTGCGTAGGGCACGCAACTTCGAGAAACCCAGGCCGCGTAGAACGTATCGTTTAGTGTATGGTCAGCGTTTGCTTAAAGTTTTGGGCGAATGTAATTTTTGGTAGTGACTACATGCACAAATGTGGTTGCCGATCCGATCGCTACACGGTAGACATTTGCACCTAGTTGTGTTTTGCAAATTACGCACATAGCTGCATATGCATGACGCAATACTGTCAGCCAACATAATGTGGTGGACTGGGTCTCAATGCACCACCTGCCCACTCATGATGCGCACACCATAGTTCGTTGCGCGATATTTATTTCCGTTAGTGCAGACTCCGTACCACACATAATTGTTCGACACAAAGTATGTACAAATTCCCTTTTCCAGGTGTGGTCGTTGAAATGTCTCAGCGGTGGCGCTGTCTGACTCAATGTTTGCACAGGTCCGGGGGTGGACCAGTGCAGACTGGAACCGTCCCGGTCTAGTCCAGTGTAGTCCAAGGATTTTTTGGACCGGGGTTGAACCAGTCCAATGATTTCTCAGACCAGTCCAGACTTAGTCTGGACTGGTCCTGGACTGGCTTTATTGTTATATGCATATTTGTTGTTATTTGGCTGATATTGGAAGAAATATCTGGTGATAAA
>Ga0307514_10001282_pt1 | contig 32681 bp, 45 predicted proteins | sample 16_EM_MG_FD_203088 | JGI IMG/M metagenome (GOLD analysis project Ga0307514, IMG submission 203088) | Populus trichocarpa ectomycorrhiza microbial communities from riparian zone in the Pacific Northwest, United States - 16_EM | ecosystem: Host-associated > Plants > Roots > Unclassified | place... | reverse complement strand
ACAGTAAGAACCCAGAGGGGTAAGAGCTCGTTGTGGTTGGTGGGATCGCGAATGGACCGGAATGAAAGTCGGGTATTGTTGGGTAAGTTGCCCAGATATTTCTTCAACGACTGGATGTACTTTGTCGGAGGAATCGGCTGCTTGGCAAGTTCAGAGAGATTGCAAGTCCCTGATGGAGGCAGCGTGCTAAATGATGTTTCAGCCAGCTGCGACACCAATGTGCCTTTCTGCTCTTGCATAACATGAAAGCAGAATCGGCTCGCAGAAGTGTCAGCAGCCAACGACGGAATTGCAGATAGATAACCGCCAGGTATTTCCAGCCCAGGGATGTCGACGGCAAGCTCGAGAGGTGGGGAGGTCATCGTAGCGGCGCACACGACTCCCGGAATCATGAGGGCAGCCAACTATTATACCCTGGGTGGGGAGGCCATGCCTCCGCCGTACCAACCAAAGGAGGTCACACGGTAGGTGGACAAACCACTGCAGACCACTGAGGACAACCGTGGATGGTGCACAGTGACCGTGGATGATATCCGTTTTATACATCGGAGCCATGGATTTTCAGCCGTGGCATCCGTTCTCACATCATACCGGCCTCGGTCACTCATAGCGATCAGGCCCCTAAACATCCGGAAAATATCGGACCGCACACCGAAAATTCACTCACGAACCATCCGTTCGCGCATCGGGGCTGACCCCGGCTTCGCCGGGGTCCTCGTATAACGCGTCCTCTACGGTACATGCTGGACAAGTTTCCCTGGTTCACTATTCCAGATGGCGATACTTCTTTTTGATCCGCCTCCTAACTTGACCTGCTGCTGCACTATTCATACCAGACCTCAGCATTGATTCGAGATTTGTCCGTGGAGAAAACTCGGGACATTTCTTATCACTAAATCTGGGGCAGGTATATAGACCACCTGTCTTTTGTCTCTCGACCCCCAACTTTCTGGTTCGAGACTGCGTAGATGTCACCCTCTGACTTTGCAAAAGCGGACCTATCCAAGGTCCTTGAAGAATTGACCACCGATGAGGTCATTTCCCTGATTGCTGGTGTCGGTTTGTGGCATACCTGCGCTATCGAGCGGCTGGGGATACCCGCTATCAAGGTCAGCGACGGTCCCAATGGCATCCGAGGAAACCATTACTTGATGAGCACTCCGGCAAAAGTCATACTCGTGAGTCGTCCGTTTCCCCGTCGTTTTGACGCCATGGTCCTTCGTGGCGTTCCCGATCAACCAATTTCCTTCGATGATAAGCCACCCATTAAATGCTTCGTGACCCAGTGAGGTGGATGCTGAATTGATATTCCAACAGTCTTCGACAGCCATGGGCGCCACTTTCGACCCGGAGCTTATTCGCGATATCGGACTTAAGCTGCTCGCGCCAGAGGCCAAGCTGAAAGCCGCTTCCCTCGTCTTAGCCCCGACCTGCAACATTCAACGCGTACGTCGATAACAACCTACGCTTCCCATCATTTCTGACCCTCATTCCTTCAGAACCCGCTCGGTGGTAGAGTGCGAATACTCCCTTGATTCCCTTTCCCAAACTGACGACATCTCGCAGAGCTTTGAGTCCTTCTCTGAGGACCCTCATTTATCCGGCGTTATCGCTTCCGCATATATCAATGGCCTACAGGAAGGGGGAATTGGTGCAACGATCAAGCATTTTTGGTGCGTCATCTTGTGTCATCGGAAGAAATGCCTCTCTGACTGGCTTGCTGTGTGATACGCAGTGCCAATGACAAGGAGGACGAGCGCTTCTCCTACGATTCCATCGTCTCCGACCGTGCACTGCGCGAGATCTACATGATGCCGTTCATGCTGGCACAAAAGTATGCCAAGCCTTGGGCGATCATGACGGCGTGCGTATCCCCTGTAACCCGGCCTCACGATCTGTGCCTCACTCGCTCTTATACAACAGCTACAACCGCCTGAACGGCACCCATGTGGCGGAGAGCCCGAACGTGCTGCAGGATATCGTCCGTAAGGAGTGGGGGTTCGACGGCATGTTTATGAGTGACTGGTATGGAACGTACAGTGTCGACGTCGGAATTAACGCTGGACTTGACCTCGAGATGCCTGGTGTCAACAAATGGAGGTCCCTTGATCTCACCAAACGAAGTATCAACGCAAGGAAGGTGACCGTCAGAACTATCAAAGAGCGAGCACTTCAAGTCCTCAAGGTGGTCCAAAAATGTGCCCAAGAGGCGCCAGAGGTGGGTCCAAGAGATACCCATCCTTGAACTAGGATTTTAATATGGGTTGATCATGGGTGGAAGGTCTTGGAAGGCGATGGAGAGGAGCGTACCCATGAGAATGAAGAAGACGCCGCGCTCTTGAGGAGGGCCGCGGCCGAATCGGTTGTCCTCCTCAAAAATGACAATGGAGTCCTTCCGATCAGTAAAACCCAGGTAAAAAGGGTCGCTATCGTTGGCGGAAATGCCAAAGCTGTGGTATTGTCCGGAGGTGGATCCGCTGCCTTGAAGCCTTCGTACTTCGTCTCCCCCCATGATGGCATCGTTAACGCTCTCGGTAAAGATGTCGAAGTAACCTACAGTGGGGGCGCTAGAGGCATGCCAACCTTCTTAGTCCCTCGAAGACCCATGCTTATGTTATACACTCCCAGAATCCTTGATATTGCCAACCCTGGGGTGGGATCTGACGACGGAGAAGGATGGTGGCAAAAGAGGGTGGACCGCCGAGTGGTATCCTCACGAGAGTGACGATAGCATGAAGCCGCTGGACACCCCCATCGCGACCCGCTTCCTTGACGAGACGAGGTTGTTCATCGCTAATTCTTACCCTGAGGGCATCACCCGCAAATGGACGATGAAGCTTCGCGGGTTCCTGAAACCGAGACCATACGCCATAGATTTCGAATTCGGACTTATCGCCGCTGGCCGCGCCAAGGTAAGTACATGAGGCGGATCGCACCGGTCGCCTCCGTTACAGAGTTTCGCTAATACCTTTCTTCCTGGCCGCGATCTCGTACCCTCCCGACAGTTATGGGTAGACGGTAACTTGGTGATCGATAACTGGACTCGCCAACGCCGTGGGGATTACTTCTTCGGAATCGGTTCTGTGGAAGAACGCGGCGTTTTTCACCTACGGGCCAAAAAAAGCCATGAGGTGTACGTCGAGTTCTGCAACGTCTGTGCCCCTGCCGATGGCGATGAGGTCGAGACTGTTCTGGAAGGCACTGCTAGTGCTGGTGTCCGACTTGGTGGCGCGGAGGTTCATAACTCGGACGACCTCATGAATCAAGCGGTGAAGCTGGCCAGGGAGGCGGACGTCGTGATCGCTGTCGTCGGTCTTAATGCCGATTTCGAGGCGGAAGGTTACGATCGAAAAACTCTCTGCCTCCCTGGACGAACCGACGAACTCATCCAGAAAATAGCCGAAGTCAACAAGAAGACAGTCGTTGTCACACAGGCTGGATCTGCGATCACCATGCCTTGGGCGGACGTGGTCCCGAGTATCGTCCACGCTTGGTACCTGGGTAACATGACCGGGGACGCCATCGCACAAGTCCTGCTTGGAGACATAAACCCAGCCGGTCGATTGTCGTTGACGTTCCCGAAGCGGCTTGAGGACGTTCCGTCTTACACCTCGTTCTCCGTCGAAAATGGAAAGGTCAGGTATTCTGAGGATCTCATGGTGGTAAGTTGAGGACCCCGAACGCGCCGCTGTGTTTCATTTTCAGCCTTTGTCCAGGAGCAGTACGCACGCGTTCTCATTTCCTGATTCTTTCCCCACAGGGTTACAAGCACTATCACAAGATCGGTATCAAACCTCTTTTTGACTTCGGGTGAGGGATGGGGTTTTCTCGTCGCCCGGACAACGGTTTCTAATTTCGGACTAATAGTCACGGACTGTCGTACACGACGTTTCGGTACTCCGACCTTAGGCTCTCCGAGCCTACCTACACCGACGGAGATATACACATCACCGCCACGCTCAGACTGACCAACACGGGATCGGTAACGGGATCGGAGGCGGTCCAACTCTATATGACGCTTCCAACAATAGCCGAGTATTCCCATCCACCACTTCAACTTAAAGCGTTCAAGAAAGTAAAGGATCTGAAACCCGGTGCATCGGAGGAGGTCACGTTGAAACTGGACAAGTACACCGTCAGCTATTGGGACGAAAGGTATACGACCTGGAATGTGGATAAGGGGCTCTACAACGTAAGGGTGGGGGGAAGCAGCGCCAAGGAATCTTTGGTGTTGTCTGCTCAATTGGAGGTTCGAAAGTCGTTCACATGGAATGGATTGTAGTGGTGTGTGGACCAATCTGTACCTTATGAGAAAGGATGGACGAGAGTTCCCAAGAATAAATTCACAGCCGTAAAATCATTGAGTATTAGCTCGAGCCACACTGATGGGGTGTAGAATAGATTGGAAGTGAGATGCCGTAAGGGGCTGATGAGGACTTGAAGCTCCAAGTCCCGAAGCCGGATTTGCTCGTGAATCGGGTCAAGCGCGGTTTGGCTATACCGTAGATGCGAACCTCATGATGGTCAGAAAAATCGGCGCGAGTCCGAGATGTTAGATTGAAGAGGTGATGGCGAATCGGGTGCGTCCATGGGGTGTCATGTGGGAAAATGCATTGATTCCCTGGGGATCGTCTGTTTCCCCAGAGTGGTCGACGGGTTAGAACCATGTGGTTATATGTATAGAGACCGAAGAGGAGGGTCCCAGACTAGCCCTCGAAACCGATATGGAAACAAAGGGGTTATCGTTCGGCCGCGAAGATCAGCGAACGTGCTGAAGACTAGGCCCTTGAACCTCAGAGCTGAGCGGGAGAATGAAAGGACAAAGGGAAAAGCCCCGACAATGCGCCCTCATCGATTCATTGTCCGCTAAGAACTGCAACGCGTACGTCGTCTGTCGTTCGTCGGCAAGCAGACAATGAAGAACCAAAGGCATCGAACAAGAGACGAGCGGGCTCGGATGAAATTCGCCAATGTGGTCCATGGCAGTTCCTATCACGACTGGGGGACTTCCATTTAACCCAAGCCCAGACCTCCTTCATAGCCGTGCATCACGTGAGTGCTTAAAAGTGGTCCCATCCCTTGAATATAAGCATACTGAGGTTCAAGTGCTGCCGTGCATTCCCCACTCCCCCTCCTGGAACCCTTGGTAGCTAACGGCACGTCTTGCCACCTGGCGGGGGTCCGAAGACGGCGCTCACATATATATCGCTTACTCATCCAGCCCCACTATTCATCCAACTCGTTTCTTACCCCTCATGAACTCGTCTTCCAGGAAGAGGCCGATCTCTCGCATTTCTACCACCACCGGACCCATTGTCCTACCTCTTAAGCTCAGTTCTACTCAGCCTACCCAGCGTAGACCGCCTCCACCTCCCCCGTCGCGCAAGCACTGGCGCACGCGGCTCTCACGAATCTCACCACAACCTAAACCACCTACGGACGAATCGGACTTTGAGGACAATGATGACCCGTTCTCCGACGATAAATGCATGACTTCCGATCCAATCCCGAGCATCCGAAATTCTTTCCTTGCCCCCATGTTCACGTCGACTCGTATGCAAGAGCTGCGGAACGCTCCGTGTCCGGAGTCTAGATGCAAGCTCGTGGCCGGGAAGATCCTTAACCGTGTAGGACGTAGATCGATGCGTCATTCTATTGCGAGGAAGATATCCTTGCATCAGACTGGTCATTTCTACGTCAAGAGCGGCTTGTCCAACGTCCTCGTCACTCATGAATCCGATAGCGAGGACTCGGACTAGGGTAACCACCGTTCTAGACCTCCACGTACGTATCGATGTCACCTCGGTCGTAACTTCTCAGCCTCATGTCCGCTTTCTCCGGGTCCAGGTCACAACCATTAAATTTTACGTCCGCTTAATGTGTAAAAAAAACTCACCCAAGGTCACACTGTCATTTGTATCGGGACACTACATTCATTTTAAACGGTTTTCTATGTGTACGCTTTCCATCGCTCTCTGTGTTTTGTTTTCTGGTCGTTTCAAAGGTCCTGCTGTAATTCATCTTGTCACTTAACGGTACCCTCGACGAATGCCACACTCTCTCCGTCTACTGTCCCCTGTTGCTCGATTTACGCGTCGAACCGCTCAAACTGGTCTGTCCAATGAGCAACGCGGCGATCGATTGACCCCCCCCCCTTTGATCCCGTGATCCACTGATATCAGTTGGAGCGTATGGAATGATATCACTCCCTCCAGTCTCCACATTGCCAGCAAGTTCCGATTGTTTATTAAGGGTGATGTTGGGTGTGGTGTGTTCCTCCTCCTTGCAATACCCCACTCACAGAACGCGATGTTCAGTCGTTCCAGGGCCACTCCTGCATCCGCAGCCAACAACGGCCGCGTTGGTTACGCAACCAACGACCCTAACAGGACTGCACTTGGCCAAGGAGGCGTGGTACGGGGCTTTGTGTTCACCAAATGGCTCAGGTTGCACCTTGTGGATCTCGTTACGATGGCGCTTATGGGTGCAGTAGGTTTGGGGGTGTACTATGCTCGTGAGCCGCCACTTCTTACAGCATCGTGAATGTGTTGGCTGAACCGACTCTAGCACCCGCACCCAACAGATCTTTCCCCGTTTTCCACGCTGACGGAAACATCGTCTACCCGGAGTACGCCTACCCAGTCCGGAAGGAAGTTATCCCCATCTGGTTGGCGGCCTTCATCGCGTTTATTGCACCCTTCGTCTTCTTCGTCCTGTTCCAGATTCGTCGAAGGAGCCTCGATGATTTCTTCACTACTACCATGGGACTTTTGAAGAGTCTGATCACAGCTGCAGTCTTCCAGGTACCCGCCTTGGATATCTCATTTCCTGCACTTTTTAACCCGATTTTATAGGTTTTTCTCAAGTGGTTGATCGGAGGTTTTCGTCCTCACTTTTATGCGCTTTGCATACCAAACGTTACCCGACCCTCAAGTACGCAACTTGCAAGCTTCATGTTCAATCGGTCGGTTTGCACTGGGAACAGGAAAGCGATCAATGACGCACTCAAATCATTTCCTTCTGGTCATTCGACTGCCGCATTTGCTGGCCTCATCTACCTCGCCCTGTATTTCAATGCTCAATTGAAGGTGATAAGTGCGCACAATCCTGCTTACTGGAAGATGGTTCTGTTCTTCGCTCCCATCCTTGGGGCCACGTTGATCGCTGGTGCCCTCACCATCGATAAATGTAAGACATATCATTTCTGAAGACGCCGAGAAACCTGACGCATTTTTGGCCAGACCATCATCACTGGGACGTCATCGCGGGTGCCGTAATCGGAACTGCATGCGCATTCGTCGCGTTCCGTCAAACGTTTGCCTCTGTCTGGGACTTCCGGTTCAACCATCTCCTACTCCCACGCACAACGTCTCTCTTGCACCGCACACCATACTACTCCGGAAGTTCATCCGGACCTTCGTTCTCGTACCAACCGCAAGTCGAGTCGCTTTCCCATAACTTGCCGTTTACTCGAGAAGGTGGTTGGGGATTGGGTGAAGAGGGGGTCGTTGGCGCTCCGTTCGATGCTACAGCTTTGTCTGGTGGAGTTGGAAATCCCGGTTTGGGAAGGACGGGAGGCGGACCTCTTGGAAAACACGAGCTGAGGGGCGCAGGCGGCGTTGTTTGAAAGATGGGATTGTATCTACGCGTATCGATTGATACCTTCTATGAACAGTGAAGATCTAATGACCCTGTTATACTTACCAAAATGTTTACCCTGATGTACATGTACTCTATTGCATCGTGTGGCCCCCCTAATCAGCACGCGATTGAAGGCTCCCCTGAAACCGTCAGGATGGATTTATTTAACTTGCGATCAGGTACCGCCCTGCAGTTTTGAATGCTTTGTCCTCGACCTTGGGTTTTTTTTAAAAAAACTGAAGCGAGTCGGACAATTGATCCACATCCGTTAGTGACGAGAACTGCATGGTGATTGGTGACAAGCAAGGGGGTTTACATGATCATACAGCTATCGCCCACATGTTTGGCACGCCACGATTCAATCGTAGAGTGACTTACGGTACTACCCAAAGAAACGTGAAACATTGCAGGTGAAAGTAATAATACAACGTAGCAGGGTCGTGATCGCGTATCAGACATAACTGGAGGTCCCGCAGATACTGGATGGAGAAGGGGAAGGAGGAAGCGGCGTGTCTTTGATCAATACCCGTAGGTGTACGAATGACGACGGCGGCGAGAACGACGTCGGTGCCCGTATGGCTCCTGAATGATCACACTCGCACCGCCAGGAACATACTGGTGGTTCATCGGCATACCGTACCCGTATGACGGAACGGAGTAGGTGGCGGGATACCCGTTCGTAGGCATCGCGTAAACGACTTGTTGTCGTGGTTGAACGTATACCGGCATAGACTGCTGGTACCCGTATTGGACCGGTTGCGAGTAGGATCCGTACATGTATCTGTTGTGGTAAGGGATTGCGGTGGAATGTGAGTATTGGAGGGCTCTCGCGCTATCAAAGGGACAAGATCAAAGGATCAGGCGATCAGTGTTCCGTTTAACGCGCCGAGTGGGGTGAGACGGAGAGTAGCTACCTTGGACCTGCGAGGACAAGTGCTTGAGAGGTGGGTTGAGAGACAACTGAGCCAGGGGCAGTGACAGGGTCAACGATAGAGGAGGCGTAGTAGGTCATGGCAGGGATGAGGGGGGGGGTGGTTAAGAGGAAGAAGGACCGGCCCATTCCCGAACCCATCCTGAGGTTTTGAACGATCCGCTGACCATTCAAAGCGCCGATAGATACGATGGTCAGCTGCTGCGACTTGAGGCCAACAAGCCTAGGGTCGGCAATCCGGCACGTTTGAGTGAAACGAGTTATCATCGCACTATCAGTTTCATCGTTCATTCAGTTCGCACCGAAAGTACGATGGCGGATATGCATAGTGCGAAAATTTGATTCGAAGGGCGCCGCACGAAGGATGGCAGCTAAAGGAATGCCAACCGCTATCGATCGGCTGATCCGGGGAGTCGTCTCCGGTCCTCGTGGTGACATCACAGGCACCTTCGGGATCCATCTCAAGTCGAATCTCGTACCCGTAGTACAACTATTGATTAGACCAAGGTGAATTCACAGGGCACGCGGCCGTGGGTAATACAGATCGAACAGGGCCTACAATCGATATGGCCTTACGACAATAAGAACGAAAGCGGAAAATACATTGGACGGTCACGGATATGTAAATCTCGCACCGCTTCCGTGGATGACGAAACCAGTATGTCCGAAAGTGATGTAGTTCAGTGGCGTCGATAACGATAGTCGTATTCAGGGTCACTGTAGGTTCGATGCCGACGGTGACAGTGATGCCCAAGGCGATAGCCAAGGTCCCAATTGTGGCGGTGGCCAGAGGAACGGTGGTGACGGTGAGGACTAGATGGCCCGCCTTGAACGAAAACATATGGCCTTCCGGCCGAACCTGGGACATATTGAGTGGCAGGCGTGCCATACGTGTAACCCGGTGTGTAGCCAGACACCGGATACCCGGCGTGCTGTGGTTGCTGGATGTACATGGGAAGAGATTGTGCCCCATAATGGGGCCGCTGTACGTAGGAGGATTGTTGGATCGAGTTCCTCGTGGTGGCGGGAATAGGGATTGGGGCGGTTGTGGTTGTTATCGTGTACTGTGGAATTTGCTGTTGGGAAACCATCGGCGAAGGAACGGGTGGTAAGCTATGATTGACGGTAAGTGCTCAGCGCCTGAGAGCTGTGTGTGAACAATGTACCTCGGGTTTGGTGCTGGCAGAACGGAGCCCAATGGTCGGGCGCGAAGTGGGCCAACGATAACTGGAGGCGTATAGTAGGACATGAAAGAATGAGATAAAGATACGGACCAGCCACGGGGTTCCTTTTGAACAAGTTCCGACCCCAGGTGTGGAGCGAGCAACTTGTCCAAGTGGTTCCAAGAGATCACCGGAGGTTAGGTTGTCAGCAAAGTCTCCTCGTCGCCTCATCGAGTGGCCAACGGGATGGCTTGTGTCACTAGCACGAGTTCCACCAGTTTCGAAACCAGCGCCCACCAAATTGGGACCGTGGATTCTGAGATCCGCACCGGCAGGCGGTTAAGGACCGCACTGGGGGGAACCATCCCTGTAGGCGTTGAGGTTCGCGGAACTGACCAGGGCCTAAGGGTTCGTCGCGCACGGTTGCATGGACTATAACGGCTCAAATGAGCTGTAGATCAGCTGGGATCGTCAGCATTCCTCAGCTCCGTTTTCGTGGTCTGGGGCGTTGGCAGTGCTCAGGTGACGTAATTGTGTATGCCAGTGCTTCCCGCCCATGCCTGGCGCTACTAACCCTGCCACCTGCAAACGGATGTGATGAAGTGCGCCACCTGAGAGGCTGTGGTCGATTAGTTAACTAGTCAAACTCTGGATGAGAAAAAACACGGACTGCAAAGCATTCATTCGTTTTCTGTATTCCCGGTTTTCGAATAGAGGGAAGCATGTTCGAGATTGTAGATGATGTCAATTGTTACTGATGCTTGAGAGTGGTTCGGAGCATTGGTCACTCAGGATGACACAGGCGGCCTCCTAAGCTCCCGATGCACAGTGCCTCACTTCAACTCGGAGATCGATGGTTCACGGGGAACGACTTCCCTCTCTCCACTACCGCTGATGACGTTGAAGCACTTGTCAGATCAAGATATACGGAGATATTCCCGCAACATCCGTGATTGAAAAACCAGCGGCGAGAGTGTGTCTCAGATGGGTGTAACTGATTGGCTTGTCCCCCCGTGTAAGTCGGAGTATGTACAGGGTCGTCGACGAATGAATATTGAAAAAAAAAAAAACTTATCATGACGACAAGGTCATGTGATTGAGATAAGAGATGTCACCTGCTGTTGCGCCGGTTACGGTACCTCTTGACTTGGTTGTTGTCTCGCCAGTTGACCTATACAGAGCCAGACAGTTTTTTTGCGAGTGTACGGAACTCTAAATTTGTGGTGAGTGGGCTGACTGGGTCACCGGAAGGATAAGAATCGATCACCCCCTGCCCTTCTTCGCCTCCACTTCATCTTCAGACCACCACCAGCGATGACCAACCCTGCCACCCAACAAACGGCTACCCTCTCCCGTAGGTGTTTCTTCGCCTTTTCCTTCCAACCCGACTCTCATTTTCCTCACCAGCCTCCCGAGGATCTCCCAACAGAAATTCGCTTCTCATGACCCGTTCACCAGCGTCCATCCCGTCCTCACCAACCTCGGTGTCAGTCCTCGTCTTTTTACTTTTACTTTTCCCAAAAAATACTGATCTTTTTGAACCTGTAGCCATTCCGGCACCTCCGCCATCTTCGAACGAGACATAGAGCCGATCTCCGTCTCGCCCCCCTCGGCTCACCCAGACCCACACCGAACCGCCCGAGGTCATAACAGCGAAGCACTCGAACAGTCTGTTCCCTCCGTCCTAGATGCTGCCGTTGAGGCTCTCTCCGGTACCAATACGAATACCACATCAGGTCTCCCCTCGAGCCCTAACCCTGATGATGGTGAAATTGCAGTGATCGCTCCCCACCCTGCCTTCCCTAGCCAATCCTCCTCTACTTCTCCTAGATCTACGAGTAGATCCCCCAGCCCTGGCGGTCCCAAGTCCAATCGCGCGTCCATGTTGCTCAACTTCCCCAATCTCCTACCCCAGTCTACAAGTCCTAACCTCACCGCCGTGTCCCTCCCACCAGCAACTGGGCCCAGTTTTGCTATCGCAGTTTCCAGTTCTGAGCCTATCCAGATCGAAAAACAGCCTTTGTCTAGCCCGACGTCCGCCAACCATTCCATCCCTCCCTCTGTTTCCTCATCCCCAGGCACCGCCACTGATCACATGCCTGCCACTCGAGCAACTACTTGGGACACGTTATCCTCTTCCAACACACCCGGTTACTCCCCCAATATGAACGCAAGCTCAAAACGGCTGTCCTTCATTTCGTACACCGACCTTCTGACCTCCACGCCTTCGTCCACCCTCCCCTTATCGTCACTCACTACATCGATCGCCCCCAGTAGCCATGAGCCCCCCTCGAGGAGTCTGATCATCGAGCCTGAGGCAGACGGTGAGGCACTTCACTCCGTCACCGCCTCCGAACGCTCTTTGCGTGGTCGCAAGTCCAACCTCAGCGGTATCCATTCATCTTTCCAGGGTACTCTCGCTCTCTTGGACGCCACTCAAGGAGGGGAATGGGAACGCGAAGGTCTTGGTTTGGGACTCGAAGAACGACTAGAGATGGCTTCCCAGCCTGGATCTCCCGCGGTCGCCGTCTAATTTTTCTCTGTTCCGAGCTCTCGCTTCGTCGCTCGCGTCCATGAATTATTCGTCCTTCTTGCAAAGTATATTCCCACGCTTTCCCTTGCGGACATCACCGTCTCGCCTTGTTTGCGATTATGCTGTTTCGCATCGCGTGTCCATTTTGCCGCTGGCCTTGCTCTCCCCCAGCTCCTCTTTTACCTCCCTGGCTCTTACCCATAACAATTGTACTATCACTGTTCACACAGATGACAAGATGGTGTACGGTTATCTACCGACCTTACCTGTGTCATCGTGATTATGTCTCCTTTCTTTCTTCCTCTATATTCCTTTCGCCTGGTATGGATACATACGATAACATATAAACTACGGCACACTATAAGTGTTTATAAGTTCATAATACACCCTTTTTCGCTTGTCGACAACCATGAATGCTGAGAAGCGAGACGCTGATGGGATCGGAGCGGGTAAAACGTGCTGGGGGAATCATGTGCCCTCCGAGATACTTACTACTCACACAGTCGGGATCGGAACACAAGATTATATTGCGGATATGCAAGTGTGATACAAACCGAGTACAATTGAGAAAAAAACCCGAACCGAAAAACACGTAAAAAGAGGGGAGATGAAATGCGACGCGAGTGGTGGAGACGAGGAGATGAAGAAGAAAAAAAAAGTCTATGAAAGGTCGAATCCGGCACCGGAGTTGATGGCTTGTAAGAGTTTCGCCCTAAGGATCTTTTCGTCCGTGTACATCGGTAGTTTCAACAGATTGACGCAGGTGCTAGCCGTAGGCAGCCGTTCATTGTCACTTCCAGCATCACGGATCGCGAACTTTGGCACGAGTTCCTTGAACCCCCTATTCAGAAACAATGGTCAGAACATTGAGGAAGACAAAAAAATTTGAAGGAAGAAAAAAAAACTCACAGTAAGGGAGGTCGACTGCAACTCGTCGCAAACCTCAACAACGCTCTCTTTTGATCCTGCGTGAAAGATTCCACGACCCTCCAAAACGCCTGAATCGTCGGTTCGTCTTCACCGTACAACCCTCCATACTGTGTATTCGTCCGAAGATCATCAACGTCGATCGGAGAATCCACTCCGCCGAGCAGAATTTGAAGCTCTTGTTGATTGAACATTCTGCGGCATCGCTCAGTATGGGGATGCGGGGATGCGGGGATGCGAGAAAATAAATGGAGTCAGAGAGATGGAATGCGATGCATACCGTAACCATTTGGGATCGATCATCTCAGACAATCCATCGAAGAACGCATTGCTCTGCCTCCTGATCTGTCGAGAAAGCTTGTACAGAGAGACGAGGTAGATATATCTCAATCGATTCTCCTTCGTCACCGGAACATTGATTCCGTTCGGAATCAGCTCCACCGACCTGGCGACACCGAAATCGTCTTGTGTGACTGTGAAATTCAGAGCAAGGTCTGCCAGGTCTCCAGAGTAGTGTTTGAGGAAGATAAGACCCTGGTAGAGCTCGCTGTCCAGCGACGCGAGATCGTCTAAATAGCTCTGCTTTCCGAGCCACTGTGAACACGGTTAGCATCCTGGGGTCCTTGAATATCGTTGTTCGGCCTACCTTGGCCAGAAAGAACCCAGCAAATGCAACGTCGACAAGGATGCCCTCGTACAGGGCTTTACCCAGGATTCTTCCAACGAATCTAAACCAAGCAAGGCTGTGGACTAGTGGTGACAAATCAATCAGTGCTAGAACCGGTAACATATGAGGGATCCTCATACTATCGGTGGCGTAGCTGTGCGGATTTGGATATAATTCATGCTGGTTTGTGGATAACCACAACCCTCTGTCCGAATCGAACACCTCCTTCGCCAACGAGGTCAAGAATTCCTTGAACACCCCTCCACCATCGATACCAGGCCTAGGCACAATATCGTTAGTCCAGATACCACCAGAGGCCGGGCAAACTTACTCTTCTTGACCAAACTGGTCAATGAACACTATCTCCAGAGGCTGCTTTAGATTCGCATCTTGCAGTCGATCGAACCCGTCCTGCGCGATCTTATCCCGCCTGATCACTGCTTTTGTCCTTCCGCCGCTGAACCTGTCCGATCGACCTCGCGCCATCATATCATTCAAAACGAAGTGTCGAAAGATTGAAACTCGTGTTTCAAAAGGGATGGAAAACGGTATGTTGTTCAGGACTGCGAGTCGGGGCGAGAGGTATGCCACTTGTTGTTTCGTAAGTAAACGTGAAGGCTTCAGTGGAGGTCGGGAAGGGGAGAGCTCTTCTATCTCCTCCCCATTCTCCGACATCTGCTGTTCTTCAAAGATTGCGGCTTGGACGAAAGACCGTACGTCGATCTGGGAGGTCACCAACCAGTGGTTTCGTGGTGTGAAGTGTTTTCTCGAACTATAAGGTGGGTCCTTCAGCACATGTGATCCTGTCAGCGCTTTAAACTGTGCTTACTCCCGGGCGTGAATGGCCCGCAAGCACCTCGTTGCCTTGTCGCGGATCCCATTCCAATTAAGTTGGACGGCCGCAAATTGACCTTGAGCGGAGTTTGTCTGGTCCTCTCTCCAGTATAGCGCGAAGGCGATATTCAAAAGCCTCCTGGAAAGCGAAATGACTTCTCCCAAACCCAGGGGATTTCGGGGAGCGTTCGCAACACCAGTCCCAAAGAATTCGTCGTCACCCATTGTCAGTAGTGCTTGGGTATAGAGGTCAATAAGAAGCAACAAGGGTGGCCAGTGAACCATGTTCTTCGAGTCTGTGTCAGATATCAGGGTGGGTCCTCAACGAATTGAGAATTAAGCCCACCTCCGAGGGCAGAAGCATCTACTTCGGCACCTAGCGGTGACGAACGGACATGTTCGCGGTAGAGTTCCCGGACAAATCCTCCACCTGTATGGCCTGCAATAGTCGCAAGAACTTTGTCTTGCCTCGCTGGCCAGGCCTGACATATGCCTGAGCAGAAGGTGAAAAGCACGAACTTATTTCTGCTAGAATAAAGACCCAGTAGCGTCGATATATGCGTAGGGGAAGGGAGGTTTTGCAGTCGTTTCATCGTTTTGGGGTCCAGCTTCGGCATAGGAGATGCTGCGAAGGCAGAAACAACCTCTACGTGAATCGCACCATCATCTGAGTCTCCCTCATCCACCCAGGACTTATCCTTCGATGTGGACGGGGGCTCGAGGGCATTTGGCGGGAGGTTTTGCAGTAAGAAGGTGAGCAGTGAAAGGTAAGCATCCAGCTGATCTGATTGGAAGGTGGAATAGCGTGGTGGCGCGAACATCGTGAGATTAGCAATTAGGTGAGCTTTGGCTTCATTAGACAAGGATCCGACGAAGGTGTAGGGTGATAAGAGATGTGTCGACGATAGTGGAAGGTGAGAAGCGAGTTCTTTCAGCGGCGCAAGTGGGAGGCGAGAGGGTAATAGGGGGACTGTGAGGATGTGAGTGAATAGTGGCTCTATTGTCTGGCTTTGAGAAGAGGACAAGGTTGATGTGATCAGAGAAACAATGTGAGGTAGACTTGGGACTTGATCTTTCTTTTCCGCGGGCTGCGGATGGAAATGTCAGTCGTGATTTGGAGGAAAGTTAACGTCCGGACGTACGATTTGAGAGATTGCGTGACCTAACTTCATGTAAAGCCGTTGCGATAGTAAGTAGTTCGTCATGGCGAGTGCAAATTCCGAACTGGAATCCCCAAGAATCGGAGCACTACTCGAAGGGGTTACAAAAGATCGGAGGATTTGCAAGTGTGCTTCGGCGGAAGTTGAGCTGCTAAGCGCATTGAGTAACCCCAAACCGTATAGGCTGAACTTTGTCCACACACCGTGGGTGTTTCGAAATGGATGATAACAGCAACAGACTGACTCTCTTGATCAGATACAGCCAACTATCGCGATCAGGCCCAAGAGCAGGTGTGTATAGGACATCTATGACGAGGTCAATTGCGTGTACACGAAGCATGATGGATGCCACTGACTCTCTCCTGACTGCAGGACATTGCGGGACCAGATTGCTAAGGACTCCTCGTGCTGACCGATGAGCGCAACCGCACGCAATCCATTAATCCCTGTCGGGTCCTGACCCAACGTCTGAAGCAGTTGGACCCGAACTGCGTGTGCCTCTCGTCTGCCCCTCCACCAAGCCTGGATTTGAACCGCATTTTTTTGTCGCTTGAGTTGGTTTTGGCGTTCTTCCCGCCGCAATCTCGCTTCATCCAAGATGGAGGTGTGGGTGGCAGAAGTGGAGCGGCCGCCAAGATTAATGTTTCGTCGTTTTCTATCATCTGTCCCAAACAGCGGAAGCATGGCTATGAAGTCAAGGTGGTGAGGAAGGAGATAGTGGCTGAATCCCCAGAGCGAAAGGGGATTACGCGTGTGGCGAGAGACCTGAGTATCCGAATCCGACCACTTGACTTCGATCACGGCCATGACTATTTTTCATCCAACAGGAAAAGCGGTGACATTCGTTCGTGAAGAAAACTGGAGTACACTCAGAACTTCGTAACCGTGATTATCTTCCATGAATCCAATCGGCTCTCGAAGGCCCGACGGTGGACGGGTTTTGGAGGTTTTTTGTACGAATGCGATACCTTACATTTGCAAAACGCGGTCTAGTTAACATCATTGGAACCACTAACACCCACGGGCACTGATGCCTCCAGAAGTTGGCTGCCATGCCTTGAACCAATAGTCCCCCAACCATGCATAGTAGGCAGTGTGAAATCATGGATGATCGGTAGTACAAGCTTCAATCCACAGCCACAGCCTCCGTACCCCATGGACAAGCTCGAAGAAATCCCTGACATTACCCGTGTGCGTACAATGCCCTACCAGTACGGGTAGGCCATTGGTCTCACTACCTGCGTTAGCTGAGTGATTTTGTGATTAGAGTTCTCGGGCAGGTGAATAAGCAGCTTCCGACCTTATCATCCAACTGTCCGCTCACTTCTCTCCTAAGAACAGGGGCAAATTCACTCTGCAGGGTGCGTAGATTCACCACTAAATGGGGCGCATCGCACGAACCTTCACCGATACGATAGGGACGAACACCTACCTCGTTGGAAGACACAATCCGTATATCCTGGTGGACACTGGGGAGGGTAGGGACCACTACATCTCCGTCCTCGAATCAGCCCTCCGAGAGACGGCCGTAATAGCCAACCCCGACCTCCCCGACATTTCAGAAATCATTATCACCCATAAACACGCCGACCATTACAAGGGGATCAGTGGTGTTCTGAACCTCCTCCGGAAGCGGTGGTCCGAACGGAATTCCTCCCCCACGGAACCTTTCAAACCCCCCCGGCTGTGGAAGTTCCCACTCAAGACCCAGGACCTGGCCCTGAACAACTACATCAAGACCATTCCGGTAGAAAACTACACCCAATCTCCGTCGGGTACCCCTTGGCATGATTTCACAGATAACTTGAAGTTGTCAGTAACCGTCAACGAGAGTGACGCCACAGACCCCGATCTCGCTTCCATTCACATCCTCTTCACGCCCGGTCACACCACAGACTCCATCGCTATCTACTTCCCACTCGATAAAGCCCTCTTCACAGCAGACACTGTCCTCGGCTATGGATCCACCGTTTTCGAGGATCTTGGAACATACATGGCCAGTCTCCAGAAAATGTACGACTACAACGGGACACTCACCAATGGAATGCCCAAATATGTCCAACTCTACCCTGGCCACGGACCTGTCGTTAAAGATGGCCCGAACAACATCAAAACCTACATCACCCACAGAAACAAGCGGGAACAACAGATCATCCAAGTTTTAAACACACCGCCTCCGGGAGACGAACCTTGGACGACCTGGACGATCGTCGGCCAGATTTACAAGGATTACCCACAGAATCTTTGGGACTCGGCCGCACACAGCTTAGATTCCCACCTGCGGAAGTTAGAGACGGAGGGACGAGTTGAAGCCTTGGGAGGAGTTGGAAAGGAGGTCATGTGGGAGTTACTTTGACGATCCTCGTCTCACTCATATCGGATCACCCCCATCGTGATTTCTCTCGATCTATTGTGTTTTGAATAGTACCATTATAACAGCTCGTGGTGTAATGTAATTTGTGGATAGAACAACAAGCGCGAGTGCAAGAAGGTTGTACATGTGTGTTGTATTGCAACAGGGACTATAACGCGTCGAAATTGATATGGTGAGAAACGTTCCTCCTTTCTCGCTCGTCCTCCCTCTGTGAACAGGTTTAGCACCGTCGAGGGTATCGAATAGAAGTCCAAGCCCACCTTCTCGTTCAGGTGCAGAATGAGCACTATTATGGCCAAGACCACAGTCGCAATCACGACAGTAAGCGTCACGAGAGGAATCCACTCGCCAGGTCTAAGGTACAGCTCTTTCCTCCAGTCTGTCCTTTGCGAGTCGTCTGGCGGAGGGATGATGACGACTTTCGAGTTCGGAATGACTCCTTCCATGTTGATCCAATGCTTTTCGTGGTGTTTCGTCGATCCCACAAAGAAATTTTCGAGGTAGTTGTTTGTCCGCCCTAAACCGATAAAGGAGTAGGGAGTTAAAAGGGATTGGTAAGCTGTTTGAGGTAGTTGTGCGACTGAGGGAGATTGAGTCCCGACGTGAAATCGTAAGCAGTTGATTTACCTGCTGCGGCAGCCCGCTGACCAGTGGTGTCGAGCACTGTGTACTTGAATGTTGCCCCCGAGTAGCTCACACCGAACGGCTGAGGGAACATGTTAGAGAAACGTACCAAGGCTTGATGAAACAACGCACATGGAAACGGGTGCCATTCGCAGTGTAACACCACCCGCTTGAACAGCCACCGTTAAGAACTAGCATGAGGTGTCAGCGAGGAGACGAGGACAGTTCATTGGGGGATTACCGATCGCTTTGAGGAAGAAAGCGTCGTAGTAGAAGTTGTTCTGGACAAACAAAACGTTCCCTTGACCCTGTTCTCCAGTGCGTTGCACCATGATATCCAACGTTCCCTGTACAAAAAACTCATGTCAATGTTAGACAAGCGAAGGAGGTAGAAACAAACATCTTCGTCAATGTCAATCAACACAACTCCCCTCGCGTCTTGAAATTCGTCCAAAACGTTATTATCTCGCCCTAAAACGGACCATCCACGGCGACCTTTGCCGTCGGTCCCACAACCAGCCACGCCTTTGCGACACGCGACGCTCCCAAGTATTTTTGGTGTCTTTGCCAGTTTGGACCGGTCGTCCGGAGAAGGAGTAGCAATGATGGGGACGATATCAACGAATCCATCCAGGTTGAGGTCTCCGACCTTGAGGGGTACCGGTAGGGGTGGGTCATAAGTGGTATCCAAAACGAGTAGCTGGGGAGTTCTTCCGTCTGAGGTAGGAACAAGATCTCTGATAGGAATCCGAACGAATGCCTGTAAATGTGTCAGGAAAATTAATCCCTCGTTCCTGGCTACGTACATCGTTCCCTGGTGTATCGCTCAGATCAAATGTAAAATTCGGATCAGCGATGCAGAGTTCTTCGGGGGCTCTACACACGCGCTGACCATTCCTAAAGCTAGGGGTCGTCGTGGACGCGCATAGAGGGAGTTGCTTGTTATAAGCGACGTTTACATAGCAATCGTTTCCGAGACCAGTTGATCTTGAGACAGACGAGCAAGTTGCAAAGACCATGTCGATAGTGCCGTCTCTGTCTGTAAGTACCGAGTTTCAGAAACGCAGGTGTTGTGGTATAGTGAACGCGTACCAACGTCGGCGAAAGAGATGGACTGTGTACCAGCGGGTAGCTTTCCCGATTGTTGTAGCCTGAATCCAGAATCTTTCTCGTTGATCCATATCTGGAATACTTTGTCCCCAGTACTCCCACCGTCACAGATGAGGACAAGGTCTTGGTTATAACTAAGTCGAAGGTCACGCGCTACGATCTGGTTACCTACCGGCTAAACAGTCGCCATCTAGGTCTACAACGGCGTGGCTGTGGGGGTCCGAAGGTTTGCACTGGAGACTTTTTAAGGTTGGTCTCGTCCTGAGAAAAGTATGTCAATGCTCGAGCGGGATTAGCAGGCGCGGTCACGAGCGTACAACTCGTAGACAGGACCGTTCGGCCTTGATTCGTTCCACACGTTCTGCCATACGCTGAAGGATTCCTGGTTATCGGAAGAAGATGAAGAAATTCCTAGAAGGTCGATGCGTAAATTTCCGGTTGAATCAAATGGTATTGGCTGAGACTCCGACGAAGGCGGTAGTGGCAGAGATGTGGTTTCTACAAGCACCATCAGTGGACGTTGACTCGAGGCGAAACTGTCAAGAATCTCACCGAGACCACCACCGACAGCGCTGCGATACAAAAAAAGATCCAATTGGCCTCTCGATGATGGCGACTGGCTCATAACCAAGAGGTCCAGTCGCCCACTCTGCGTAAAGTCTCCAGGTACAACATTAACGATGCGTTGATTGTGCCTGAGCACAGTCGAAGTCCTATAGTTGAATTGCTCTTCGTTCAATTTGAGAAGGTCACAAACGGTGGGTATGAGGCGACGTTGTAGCACTCACCATGATCCCAGAGGTGGACGGTGAGCGTTTGCTGATCGGATCCGACGGAAACCATATCAAGGCTGAGAACTCGTGTTAGGACCTGTGAATAGATCAAGGGGTGCGTAGAGTGTACACACAATTGGTCTCCGTTGAAGTCTCCCAACGCTACAACCCTGCCGTCTGTATCGAGCCCCAGAGATCCAGCACCGAGCAAGGCATTCCCCTTGAATCGCTTCGGAGGAAGCGGCCACATGGCAAGCGTCAATGGGAGCCATAGCCAAGTAGAAAGCAGAGAGAGAGAGGATGGTCGGACTCGCATGGTCGAGCGTGTGCACCCCGGTGTCTGAACTCGGAAGCGGTGGTTGGAGAAGCTTCAGGCGCAGTTTCCCACGAGTGCTCCTCCCGCCATCGACAGCCACAGAACGCCGCCTTCTCAAACCACTGTGGGCATATGTGTTTGCGGGTTGGGTCATTGCACGATGGGGTTGAACCTGGGACCTGAAAATAGAGGGTTTTGCACTTTTGTGTATGTCTCTCAAAAGTGTACACCTGTAAGGATGCCACAGGAGGAACCCATCTAGTTGAGAACCAGGGGCTGCGAAACGACGGGAACACAAGTAGGCGCCTCCCCCCCTCGCTCTGTCGGTTGTACTAGTATACTACCAGAGACTACAGAGGGTAATCCTGATACTGGAGGTCAATTACAACGAGGCTCAAGTCAGAAGGTATTATTCCATACAAAACAAGATAGGGAATCAAGAAGGTGATACATCAGAGAGTCCGGATTCTGGGGAATCGAGATTGGTGCAATAGTATTCAAAGTATCGTAAACATCATGAAAAAGTCCGGCGTCGCCTCCTCACACTCAAAGGAGAACGCGTTCAATGTCTCCAAGCGATGAGATAGGCAGCGGTGATAAGGGAGATGCAAATCATATAGTATGGCTGGGTCAACTCCGAACCGGCATTTGTGGAACCTGGACCAGGCAAGAACTTTTCAGCTGCCGCTCGTTGCTCCGCAGCGCTTTCCTACAAGTCCCGTGTAAACCAATTTCATCCCCGCGAACAGAATTAAGAAGTACCTTGAACGCAGCTATGCCAACAATGATTCCAGCTGCAAAGAAGATGAACGCAACTATCAGCCAGATCACGCCCCAAACTATTGAATGGATCAGGCTCCATATTTTATCCGATATGGGAGGTACTCGCCTCGGGATGGGCAACAACCGCAGACCTCTGCGAATGCGCTCGCATCGGAAGAATTGACCTTACGGCGTATGGTATCGTCTTCACAACATGTGAGTCAAACGTTCATGACTGCGAAGGAGAATACACACCAACGACGTCCCAAAGGACGTACATGCAAGACATTACGCCAATAAATAAAACCTGAAATTTTGTTATTCAGGCGGGGGAAGAATGTTCGAAATACTCACAAAATATCTCAGAGCGACCGCATCTGCGACAAACCAGAAGAGGATAATCAGACCGGACATGCCAACAATCAATACCCATGACCTATGAGAATTTTAACGCCTTGCCAGGTGGCTGCTATCTTGGTTAAACGTACAGCCAGTTTTTCCGAGCCCACCAGAGCGTGAAAAGAAAAAACGCAGCAAGGACTAGGCAAGCGACCTTGCTGGCATTCGTGTCGAACCCGCAGGCAATCAGACACGCTCCTATGAAAGAGGAGCCCAGATAGCCAGCTGGGAGAGTGATTGCCTGGATGCCACCAGACATTTTCGTCACCCCTCCTTCATCAGCTAGCCGTTCATGGGTCAGCATACCCCGGACCTATTGTGAAGACCCACTCACGGTCGAGTTCAATCGAGTGGATACGTGCACAGGTGAGGACACCTGCAAAAGCATGCGACATCTGGATGCCATCAACATTGCGACGGAGGACGAATGGCGACTGCAATACCTCATGGAATCCAACAGTGAGCAGCCTTGGAAAATACTCAGAAGGGGTTAGGTTTATAAATGCTACTATACGTACTTGAACGGGTAGACTTCATGCGTGAAGGGCCTCAGCGCAGTTTTCACGGGTTAGCGATCAATGGACTCACTTATTCTGTTCAGATAGGGTACATGCCTACGTTCTGTATAAATGTCACTCTATAGGATTACCGGGCAGGACGTACCATAAAATGCCAATCACCAAGATGTACACACCGGCAACAATCAAGGTGTTCCGTTGCGTCTCATTTGGTTGCAGTACATCTTTTGCGTCTCTGGCATAAACCATGAAGGTAGAGTGCTCAAAGGTACGTTCTTCGAGCCCTCCAACAAGTGGCATTATGTACAAGGTGTCGCACAGAGACAGTTGGCAATGGTGGAGATGGAGGGTAAGGTTGAGAGACCAGACTGCGGTTCGGGATATGAACAGCCTTGCTAAAGAGTGAAACTGACGGATCCGGGCGCGATCGACACGTGACCCACGTCCGTATTCCACCCTCCGACCCTCGACTTCGACTATGTCTACCGCAGTGGCAGCTTCAGGCCCCTCAGAAGGCGTCCCGTCTAAGCGGAAACGGTATGTGCCTGTTATAACTGCGGTGCGGCTTTCTTAACTTTCTTCAGGTCGCTGTCGCCTGTGGATGGCCCTCCCACATCAAGACGTCGGTCAGCCTCACCCAGAGGATCCCGACACGACAGCCTTCGGGTAGAAGATGTTGATCCAGTACGACGCGCAGAACGTGAACGACAGCTGGCCGCACGTCTAGCCGTGAAGGAACTGGAGAAAGTGGAGAAGGAAAAGACTCAGACTGACAACAAAGACAAGTTCGATGCTCAGGCTGAATTCGCTAAACTTATCGGGACCCGGTCTGGCGGTGTCTACATGCCTCCCGCGCGTCTGCGTGCTCTTCAAGCTGCCGCAGCTCAAGACAAAACAAGTCCAGAATATCAACGACTGGCCTGGGACGCCCTACGAAAGTCGATTACCGGTATCGTCAACAGGGTCAACATCACGAATATAAAGAATATAGTTCCCGAGCTATTCTCTGAAAACCTCATACGGGGGAAGGGTCTTTTTGCGAGAAGTGTGATGAAAGCTCAAGCAACAAGTTTACCGTTCACACCTGTCTTCGCCTGTCTGGTCGCAATCATCAATACGAAACTACCTCAGGTTGGAGAGTTGGTCTTGACTCGATTGGTTAGTCAATTCCGGAGGTCATTCAAGAGGAACGACAAGGTGCGTGCACGATTGTTCCTGTGGCCCGTCGGCCCAATGCTCACCGACTCGAATAGATCGTGTGCAATTCGACGACCACTTTCATCGCCCACCTCGTTAACCAGCAAGTGGCGCACGAGATTATTGCCCTGCAGATCCTTGTCCTACTCTTGGAACGCCCCACTGACGATTCGATCGAGATCGCGGTTGGATTCACCAGAGAAGTTGGCGCGTTCCTCCAAGAGAACTCGCCGAAAGCGAACGCTACCGTCTTCGAACGATTCCGTGCCGTGTTAAACGAAAGCGCCATCAGCCATCGTGTCCAGTACATGATTGAGGTCTTGATGCAAGTTAGGAAGGACAGCTACAAGGACAACCCCATCGTCCCCGAGGGTCTTGATCTAGTCGAGGAGGAGGAGCAGGTCACACATCAAATCCAATTGGAAGAGGACCTTCAAGTTCAGGAAGGATTGAACATCTTCAAAATTGATCCTAGCTACTTGGAGAACGAGGAGAAGTATAAGGCGATCAAGGCGGAGATCCTTGGAGATTCTGATGAAGAGTCCGGTTCTGAGGAGGAAGACTCCAGCGACGAGGAGGAAGGTTTGTAAAATTTTCAACTCCATGCGGCTTGAGAATTGACGCATGTCACAGCGGCCGAAGAGAAGGAGGGCATTCAAGACATGACAGAAACGAATTTGGTTAACCTGCGGAAGGTTATTTACCTGACAATCATGAACGCCCTCAATTACGAAGAAGCTGTTCACAAACTTCTCAAGATCCAGATTAAGGAGGGTCAGGAGGTACGCGTGGTTGAAACGTGTGTGAGGGTAGACATTCTAATTCGCTTCTCGTTCAGATCGAACTCGTGAAGATGGTGATTGAATGTTGCTCCCAAGAACGTTCGTACTCTACCTTCTACGGGTTGGTGGGAGAGCGTTTCTGCCGATTGAACCGGGTTTGGTTCGACTGTTTTGAAACGGCGTTTGGGACGTACTATGACACGATCCACCGTTACGAGACAAACCGGCTGAGGAATATTGCCCGATTCTTTGGACACCTACTCGCAAACGATGCCATCTCGTGGAATGCTATGGGTTGCATAAAACTTACCGAGGACGACACGACATCAAGTAGTCGTATCTTTGTTAAGCTTATGCTCACGGAGATACAGGAATCAATGGGTCTCAAGGTTCTGAAGGAGCGATTCGCCGATGAAGAGGTCAAGTCAGCTTGTGCGGGGATGTTCCCATTGGACAACCCAAAGGACACCCGGTTTGCTATCAACTACTTTACCTCGATTGGGTTGGGGGCTATTACCGAAGAGATGCGGGAGTATTTGAAGGTTTGTGATGCTTACCTCAACGATAAGGGGAAATTACTGACTATCACTCTGGCCAGAACGCGCCAAGGTTGATCATGGAGCAAAGAAAGGCATTGGAAGCGGCGGAGTCTTCGTCGTCGGACTCGGACGATTCAAGCTCGGAAGATTCGTCTGACTCTGACTCTGACTCTGGGTCTTCCCACTACTCGCGTCGCAGATCGCAGAGGAGGAGCTCGACACCTCCGAGGTCACGTAGACATCGAGACAAAGATTCTAGAACACCTCCCCGACGACGTGGGGGCTCCCGCGATAGGAGCCGCGATCGTCGGTCGCCCGTTGGGGGTAAAAACGTTGACCGGGACCGAGCCTATAACAACCGCAGCGGGCCCGACCGACGTCAGCGTGAGCGAACGCGTAGTCCGCCATCGTCCCGGTCGCGTTCACCTGCGCGCAGGAGCCGGACCCCCCCTCGGCGATATCAACGTGGGGATGGAGATAGACGAGATAATTATCGACGGCAATGAAACGTTTTGCGTAGTTTGAGCTTTTTTTTAATTTTTTTTGCAAATGTACATTTGTGTGGGATCGCTGCCGGAATTATGCGGACCGTGTGATATAGGTTCCCGTCCCGTGGGAGATTGTCTCTTGTTAGTGTCCTCAGCTACTCTTGCTTAAAGTTCTCCGTTCCGTACCAGTCCTGGGCCCTGCATGGATTCCTAAGTGGTCTCGGCTGCGCGCGTCTCCGCAATAAACTTCCGCACCATCCGAGTCATTTTGTCAGCTTCCGCCGCTCCACAGACAGTCAACTCGTCAGAGGGTATTATGCCCTGGTGCTGACCATAAATACCCCGTTGTTCATTCCCTCTTTCCCCCTCCGCTCCCCCGCTTCTTGGCCGCCCTACCACTCCTTCCTCCCCTCAATGCTCCATTCCCCCCGCTCCCCGCGGCGCGTCGTGGGCCCAGAAACGCACTCAAAGACCAACGCCTTCTTTGCATCAACATACGATTACCCAGCCCCCCCTCCCAGGCTCGACGAGTCGCCCCCCTTCCACCCCATAAAGTCTGACAGTACGTATACCTTCCGATGCCTTCGAACGGGGCGGTGTCTGATGTAGACAAAATCTAGTGTCCGCGGTGCCCTCCGTTAACATCGATTTCTCACTCGCGGACTCACATAACCATCTCCAACCATATCCGTCCCCAATCTCCCGAAACTCGTCGATAGGCTCGTCCTTTTCCGGATCATCCTTTTCCTCCTTATCTCACTCGGAAAAGTCACCCCCGAGAAGGATGGCGCCGTTACCTCCGTTGTCCCGCTTCTTTCCGTCGAGATACGCTTCCCTTGACGAGTCTCCCCAGCAACCACAAACGCGCAATTTCGTCGACGGTGAACACTACCATGAAGACACTTCCGCGGAGGAGACGCCACGACCCGACCAAACCACCCCCCGGGTCTCGTCGAAAGCCCCAAGTTCAAAACCATCCTTCATCCCAGTGGAGGGGCTTCTATCCAGCAGGATATCTCTCAATACCATATCTATTGGCATGTTCCCTACCCCATCTGGATCTCGCGCGGGGTCCGAATACGAGCCATCACCTCCGCCACTAGCGACACCTCGTCCATCACACCCACATCGACCATCTCGAGAACTCCATCAGGTACCCACGGCAAATACCAAGCCATTACATCCCGGATCAATAATTTCCGCGTGGGAAGATACCTCCCCCGTCTCGCTTACCCTTCTCCGAACCCTCGGCCAAGGATCATTCAGTAGCGTTTGGCTTGCTTGCGATGTTTCCGGAACGCTCGAACAGCTGGTGCTCTCCCGAAAGGCGTCGATAAAAAGGCTCAAATCCGCCGCCAGCGATGGCGTTGTCAGGCGCAAAAGCAGTAGGCGTTCCACCGGTCAATCCAACGTCTCTGGGACAAAACCCTGGAGAATCGAAGGTGGCACCCCGTCGTCGGTCAAGGGTGCATCGCCCAACAGAGATGGATTTGATCGACCTGAATCAAATGAGCCCGGCGGTCGGCTAGTGGCCGTCAAATTGACGGATCGCGCTATCGACGATAGGACAAGGGTGAGCTTTATTAGAGAGGTCGAGGTCCTCAGGGTGTGTCATTGGTTGTTCGCTCGCCCACTCGGTGGACACTGAGTCTTCTATTTTTAGCACGTGAGCCACCCCAACATCGTGTCCTTCATGCATTCGTTTACGACATCCACCTATTACTGCCTCGTGTTGGAGCAAGTGGGCGGACCCGAGCTGCTTGATTTCATCAACTCCGACGAGAAGTACGCCCAGTTTGATGAACCCCACCTGCGACAGATATGGGGTGAGCTGTGTAAGGCTGTAGGGTGGATGCACAGCGTTGCCTTGGTCCATCGCGACATCAAGCTTGAGAGTATGCCTCTTCTCGTCTGTTCTGTGGGTGGCGGCTGATGCGACTGTCAGATATCCTCCTAACCAGGGATCTACACGCGACTGGTTCGTGGTCCTCGGGGCCGTTAGTGAAACTCACCGACTTTGGGTTATCGCGATTCGTGGACCCAGAAGACCCGTGGCTAAGCACCCGCTGCGGTTCTGAATCCTACGCTGCTCCAGAGATCGTCATGGGGAGCCGATATGATGGACGTCACACAGACGCCTGGGCTTGTGGTGTTGTGCTGTATGCACTTACTACCCGGAGTCTCCCATTCGATTCCCCCCATGGAGTGTTTAACTCCAAGAGCCGTAAGGCGATGCTGTTGCGGATCGCTAAATGCGAGTACGGTTGGCCAAAGGCGGAAGAAGATAACCGACCAGCTCTTTGGCAGATACCGGGCGTGAAGAGGATCGTGGGGAGGCTGCTCGTCCGGAATCCCCAACAAAGATGGAAGATGGACGCTTTGTGGCAAGACGAATGGATGAACGGTGAAGGCGCTCCTGTACCACCACCAAGATCTGTGTCACCCCCTATTCCCCAGCTCTTACATAACTCGCCGAATGGTGCTCATGCATCCGAGTTACCCGTCGTTACGTTTGAAATCGTTACCGGCGACGAAGACGACGAGGATGACGATGAGGATGGTTTGATCATCGGCGAGGGTATCCCGAGCGTGGCTACCCAGGAGCATTTTTACCCCGGGGCGTGATCATTTCACATCACACCAGCCTTGACGGTGATTGAAATACTTTGGATTGTATGTGCGGAAGGTAACGTTATGGGTTACAGCTAATGGTCGGGCAGCCTTTTGTTACTGTTTCAGGCTGCAGTTTCCTTGTGTGTGTTGTTTGTCATCGTTTCTCGATTTTACGGGGTTTGGTTATGTGTTTCGAATATTGTTCGATTAGTTGTTCGGCCTTGTTTTTCATCAACTCTTTGCATGCGCAACCAGCAAAGTCGCGATAGACCGAGAAACACATTCACGTTCGTTGCTCATTTATATTTATGCATTTATAGTTTTGGCCAGGCGATTGGCCAAGTTTTCTGTATACATGTAGAATCTGTTACCTGGAACCTTGTAGAGGATTTTAAATTATTTTTTCATGGGTACATGCATCTCCTATATATTTCTTATTCACACTTGAATAGGGGTGATATCGGTGCAAGTAGCCAATGCTCCCAGCTCACGATCGCAAGTCCGTCCGTCTTGCTCACTGCTGCCGGTAACCGATGTGCGGAGAACAAGCGTGGGAGGATCCTTCCGGGGTTAACCGACAAACACCGAATGATGCGATTTGCCTTTCTCCTTCCTCTCGCCGCCGTCCACACCGTCATACCCCGCCGCCGAGCCAAGGATGTCGAGTGAGCTCGCAAATAACAAAATCTCACAGGAGAATGCTCATTTTATTTTTTTACTTCCAAGGCCCAGCCCCCACGTCCAGCGCGTCGTCATCTACTTCCTCACTAACGTGAGTTTTCCGCATCCCGCGCTAAATCGTTGAAGATCAACTCTTTTACCGTAGGTCGGGCACGTCGTCCACCCCGACAGACACCTCCACAACCAGCAGCAGTTCAGTGAGCAGCTCGGCATCCCCACCATCGTCGACCTTGGACTCATCCCCCTCAACTTCGTCCACTTCGACCTCTCTTCCGCCCTCCTCCACATCTTCCACCACCACCACCACCTCCTCCACCTCTTCCTCCTCCTCGACTCGACCCCCGAGCCCAACTCCCACTCCTTCAGAAACAAAGTCAACGTTCCTTTCCACTTCCAATGGTAATATCATAACCGTCACCACCGTCGTTCGGTCGACCCCTTCATCCACCGCTGCTGTGAATTCCAATACCAGCAAGGGTTTCTTTAATAACACTGGAGCCGTCGCTGGCACGTTCAGCGTGGTAGGTCTCGTTGGACTCGCAATATTGATCTTCATTGTCGTCACGATAATTCGTCGAAGGCGTGCAGAGAGGTTCGACAAGGATGTTGCGCTTGCCGCCGCGGAAGCTGCTGCCACCTCCCACAGCCCTGACTTTGACGACTACGGATATGGCTACGCTGGCACCTACCACCAAGGTCCGGTCACGCTCCCTCCTACCAGAGAAACGTACAACATGTCGGATATCGGCGCTACCGCTTATGCGGACCCAGACAATTTCTCTGTCGGAACCGGTGGAGGCCCAGGTGCCGCAGGAATCGGTGCTGGTGGCCTGTACCGTTCCAAGAGTGGAGCGAACCAGCCGGACCCGTTTAATGCCTATGCTGCGCCTCACGAGCCAACCATCCAGCAACAGGCCAACTTGCGGCACAGAAACCCCGCCCAGAATCAGTGGGAAGATCCGAGTCTCGGTGTGAGCGGTTATGATGCAGCTCGTCATGTCTCTCAGCCTTCCCCAGACAATGGCGTGGTCAGAAGCAAGTCGCTTCAAAGCAACAACCCGGACCCGTCCTTATCCTCTCATTACTCGACCGATCCTTTGACACAAGATCCGTACGCCCAGCCGCCTCCTATGCCGGAGTCATACCTGGATCACTACCGAGCAGGATTTGATCCTAAGAACCACCAACCCCAGGCGCGTCCGCTCTCTACGGTCTCGATGACCGATGCCTATGGTGGTGTCACCCAAGGGAATCCCCTAACCCAGCAACCACCACTCCCAGAGACATTTGGAAACGTGGACAATCCTCCAAATCCGTTCGACAGCCAAACGTCGGATGATCGTCGCCTCTCGGATCCTTCGGATTATGAGGATTCTCACCTTGGTCACGGGCACGACGATTCGAGGATGAGTCTGAGAGACGATGAAGATTATGGAGCCGGGCGACGGGTGCTCAAGGTTTGTCTTTCAAGGTGTTGGACTGGTTTCTTGATCCGGGCTCACCTTTTTCTCCTTGTTCAGATAGCAAACGAGTAAGCCGATCTTGCCATGTCGGCCTCTGCTAATCCCACCCCAACTGTCCATCTTGTTCATCACTTTCGTTACCGTTGTTGCTTCTTCTAACCCGGGCGAGGTTCACGTCTTGGCCCATTTCCTGTATATCTGGACTAGTGTCGCTTGTCGGACCCACAGGGTCAATCACTTAAGATATCGTCGCTCCTTTCTCCCTGTTTTCCTGGGACATTTATTATTACTTGTTTATTGATATCCCTTATTTTTCTCTTTTTTGGCCAGTATCTTTTCTTTCGCCTGTGACGGAAGGCTGGTCCATGGTCCTAGTTCCATTCCAAGCAGTTACCCCCTTGTCGCGTATCAGTCGATCCGCGACCTTCGTCTTTTTCTGCCCAAGTATATACATCAAGTGCTACACTTACATCCTATCTGGCTTTTCTGTTCTTTCTTCTTCTCTTTACTTATCTACGCTTACATACCGTTGTTCCTGTAATTGAATCCAATAGCTGCTTATACACTTGCGAGACTTGGGTGGGATGGATACTTCTGGAATCGAGGCAAACTGTTCGCCCGGTTGGGACCGACGCCCGTTCACATGAACTTTTTTTTTCCTTATTGAACCTTGTGTTACATACAACATGTAAAGGTGGTACAAAAACATGCGAGAGTGCCGTGGGTGGGGTGAGGGATGGGGACGGTAAATGGGGGGGGGGTGTACATGCGACATGCGAAAAAACGAGGAAGAGAGACAACAGAGATGAAGAGATGTGAATGTCTAGTGGTACAACTAATTTGCCGTGAACCGAATGTATAAAAAACAAGAGATAGATAAATAGCAGAGATAACATCTTGTCCGATGAAAAACAGGTGGAGGGGGAGAGACGAGCCAAGGCTTTTGGAGTAAGCTTTTCATAATGTTTTCATGACCGGAATTGGTTAGCCCGAGGGTCCGCTCGTCCGCACCGTGGGGGGCTAATCGGGTTTCCGCTTCAAAAAGAGGGAAAGAAAAAAAGGACCAGCGCGCCAGCGCGATGGTTCGGTCCCCCGTATGCAGTATGGCCGTCGATAGCACGCAGATCACAGGTGGTCAACTGAATAGAGAAGATATAAAAACCACACGTTGAATGCGAGAAGCAGACCCGTGACCTCCAGCTTTTTTTTTTTGCGTAACGGTTAAGGCGAGGTCAAGGCGCCAGGGACCTGCCCTTGCCTCGAAGATCTGGACGCCCGTGACTTCGATCTCGGGATGTCCGCTCCAGGTGGAGGTGTTGGGTAATGCACACCAGGCATCAACGGCGCTGCTTGATAAGTTGGCTCCTTGTCCTTTCGTCTCGACCTCGTGCTGGCTGACCGTCTGGGTGGTTGTTCAGCGCTACTACCACCCTGTTGCGCCTGATCAGTGAGCGGAGTGTTCGGTACGAACCCCGGCGGTAAATCCGTCGTCGCGACGTTCCCTTGTCCAGGAGAAATCAAGTTCGTGAATTCCGCTAGAGGCGGCAGGTTCTGGTTCTCCTTGGTCGATTTGGCCGTCGATTCTCGGTCCCGACCCCGCCTCCTCGTCGTCACGGGTGGTTCTGGAGGTAACACGGTGAACTTGTAGTCTGGGCTGAGGAGCGCGGGTTGTGGGAGACTCCCAGGAAGAGCGTTCTGGTCCAACGACTGACCGGATTCAGACTGAAGGCGTCAAGGTTAGCTTATCGAACGTTCGAAAATACCCTGGGTACCTTACCGGAGACTCGACGGTGATATCCACACTGTTACTACTTGCACTCCCTTTCTCACCTGTATGTTCCCTCATCCGTTTCTTGAATAACCAACCAAGGGGAGTCCGCGACTCGCCGTTTGGATCCTTTCGAGGATCCAATTTCGTCCTATCAGTAGAGGGAGTGCTCGACGTGGAAGCTTTGGCGGTTGAGTTCGATGAAGATGAAGATGACGACGACGACGACGATGACGGGGACACCCTGGATAACGGAGATTTCCCTGGTTTCCTCGGTTTCGGAGCAGCGATCATATCCTCCTCTGGAGCAAGAGGAGGAACCTGCGCGGGACTGATGTCGACCCTGACAGGCGAAGAAGACACGGACTGGGATAACCAATGAGCGCCCAATAGGAGAGGAGGATTGCGGTGAGAATTA
>Ga0307514_10001281_pt1 | contig 32722 bp, 25 predicted proteins | sample 16_EM_MG_FD_203088 | JGI IMG/M metagenome (GOLD analysis project Ga0307514, IMG submission 203088) | Populus trichocarpa ectomycorrhiza microbial communities from riparian zone in the Pacific Northwest, United States - 16_EM | ecosystem: Host-associated > Plants > Roots > Unclassified | place... | reverse complement strand
GGGGCAAGCGAGGCCGACAGGGGCAAGCGAGGCCGATGGGGGCAAGCGAGGCTGGTGGGGGCAGGCGAGACCGGTGGGGGCAGGCGAGGCTGGTGGGGGCAGGCGAGGCCAATGGGGGCCGTAAGCCACCGGGCCAAATCCCTAGTCAACACCACTAGGACACATGCCACCTGGACAGCTGACACGCTCTCTGGCACAACCCCGTACGTCTTTGTGAGGGTTTGGACTCTAGATTCTGCTGCCCTGGCTGTCTTGAGGCATCTGTTGTGGTGCTCCTTGAGCATCAGGTGCGCGTCCATCCAGATGCCGAACCAGCATGTCGCCTTTCCATCGAACCTTATGAACCTGTCTCCGAATCTTATCTTGGCTGTGAGTGTTAGCCGGAGGTGTTTTTTGTTGCCTCGTCTGCAAGTGAATAGTGCCGCTTCCGTTTTTGCGGTATCGAACTGTAGCCCTCATCTGCTGGCCCATGCCGCCACACGATAGTCTTCGCTGCGTATTTCTCAAGTATCGGGATCACCTGATTGACATCCCTTCCAGTCGCTACCCAGCCGAGGTCGTCCACAAACGATAGCCCTTCGGCTGAGACATACTCCTGGACCCATTTGATCCATTGCGAGGTGTTTATCTCAAAGAGAACCAGTGAAACAGGTGAGCCCTGCGGAACCCCTGCTTCCACTGGGCATCACTCCATGGCCCTGCCCTCGACTATCATGTCCGCCGTTCTTTTCGACAGAAAGCTTGCCGTCCATCATATGAGGTCTCTATCCGTCTGCTTGGCCTTCATTAAGTTGATTAGCCTTCCGGTTGCCATGCTTGGGAAGGCTGCAATAACATCCATGATAAGCACGCCTGTTATGTGGCCGTTTGTTCCGGCTGCGTCAGCTCTGTCGACCATGATGGCCACTGCATCGATGGATGACCGTCCCTTCCTGCTCTCGAAATGCCCGTCGCACAGTAGCCCTGTTCTTTCGGCCTGTTCTGAAAATATCTCCGCGACCACTTTTTCGACCACTTTTCCCATGCAGCTGAACAGGGATTTGGAGCGATCCGCCTTCAGCTTCATATAGTCGTCTTTGCTAAGCTTGCGAATCACCACACCGCTAGCCCGCTTCCATACCGCTGGGTGTCTTCCCGTGCGAATGGCCGCCTTCGTCAGCCCCACGATCCTCTCTTTGTCCCACTTCCAGAGTAGCCGTATGGCGCCAAAAGACCGTGCAGAAGAAGTAGACGCAGATGCAACGAGAAGGCATTATAAAGGCACTTTAAAAAGGCATCAAAAAGTATCTTAAAGCGTCACTCCACATTTTAAACTTCATGAAAGAACATCCACAAAGATACCTAGTGTTCCTAAGTAGCCAAGCCCGGCCGGCCTTATAGATGGGCAGACGTGACAGCCCCCGGACTTTTTGCGGCGTAGGCTTTTCAAATTGAGGCCGGGCCGCGTAGAAATACTAACAGCACTTTTAGGCGTGTATCATGTTAGTTAGCGCTAATATAGCCTAAAAACGATTAAAAGATGAAAGAACTCTGAAGATATATACAATGTTGATAGATAAGGTTCGTGACTGCTCTTTTAGACTTCGCACTTTACTCTTCCCTACGCATCTTGGGCCTTTAGACCTGTACCTAGACAGTTATTGCTCCATAGCCAATACACACGGTTCTCCCCTTAATTATCGCAACTGTTGAGAGCAAAAGAGAAAGGATGACGAAGTTCAATTGTCTATCGATTCAAAGAGACAGAAAACTATGAACTTATATACGAACGAGAGAGAAGGAAAACTCCACACCGACTGCTAAAGCCGGAGCCCGAAGCCGAGCATCAGTCCCGAGGCTAGGCCACCTTCTCAACATGGGGACAAGCGAGGCTGGTGGAGGCAGACGAGGCTGGTGGGGGCAGGCGACGTCAATGGGGGCCATAAGCCACCGGCCTCATGCCCGAGCCCGCCAGCACTGAACACTGTTCTAGTCCAGTCACGGAGGATGTCCCTCCGCGGAGAGACCGGTCCAGCCACGGAGTCCCACCCTCAGTGACTGGACTGGCTCATTCGCGGAGTGTATCCCTGCACCCCACCTCCGTGACTGGACTGGTTCATTCACGGAGTATACTTAGAAAGTGCAAATTTCACTTAACGCCGTGGTGCAACTACACTTACACTATACTCCAGATCCTATCTTGAAACCAGCTCTTCTTCCTCGATGCCTTCTTCCTCTACATCGTCCTCTTCTTCCTCCTCCTCGCCCACAGCCGGGTACTCTTCAAGACCCTCTCTTTCCTCAATATCCAGGTCTGTCAAATCACTTTCGTCGTTTTCCTCTGCGCCATCGCAAAACCATACGAGTCACTTTCAGGCGCTTTCGGGCGTTCACCGGCGCGAAAGCAAACCCAGATGGTGTCAGGACTCAGACGGGAGCCAACTTTGAACTTTTGCTGCATATTTCCTTTCGCGCAGATACACTTTAATGCTTTCTTGCAGATGAGGCTGCAGCAGCATACTTAAGGTTATTCGGCACGGTACACTCAAGGTTGGGCCCCCAGCGTCGAAAGCTCTGGCCAGCAGACTTGCCAGCCTCTTAGCATGCGGACTTTACATATTGTCTGATCTCAACTTAGAGTTAGTGCAGTGGTATTACTAACTATCGTAGGGGCATCAGTGTCACCACCATGTCCAGGAAGATCTAGTAGACTGTCCATTATCACAATATGTTCATGTTTGCATACAACACTCGCACTCACGCGCGCACTCACACCGGCACAATTAACCTGAAAATCAAGCTGCGGATTCCGCAGGCAAATCTAATTAGGAGATCTGCTCTCTCTATGAGTCCAAGTATTGCCATTAACCCAGTACCGTCGACTTGAATCCTCAACACCATGGCTGTTGGATATTGTGAGATTCTCAGAGTGAGACTGCAGGTGTAGGTGCCAGAGTTGGTCGCCGAGCGAGTAAGTCGCAGCAATCGACTTCGTTTAAAAGTCTTTTGATATCAGGAATTGTGAATACGAAATGTAAATCCACTAAGTTAGTTGATTCTCAAGAACTCTCTTTTTCTAGGGTGCACCTAGGCCAACAGAAGGAAGCGTTTGACGCAGAAATGTACGCGATGTCGGAAGCAGTGAAAATTGTGGATGAGATTTGCGAAAAGAAAGAAGTGAGGAGAGTGACGATTTTTACGGACTCCCAAGCAACATTGTGAAGAATACAATCAGACGAGCCAGGATCCTGACAAGTACTGGCATTGCGGACAATGAATTGGGAAAGCGAGTTGACCGATAAGAACATCCAGGTGGAGTACCAGTGGGTACCTGGGCATAAGGGTGTGGGGGGCAACGAAGAAGCGGACCTACAAGAGACAAAAGTGGCATATAAGTATTGCGGAAGTTATACGGAAACGCAAAATCCGCTACCTCATTTAAATTATATATCATGCGCACATATCGGGCGACGGTTAATGGAGGTGAAATGGGACAAAAGTAAGAAACAAATAAAAGAGATGGGAAACAAATCGAAGCACAGTTACAGATATGATTTGGTGAAAAGGGTGGGTAACAGTGCGGTGATGAAATCCCAAAAATCGATAGCGGCGAGGTTTTATCAAGTTCAGACAGGACATGCTCTTTTGGGGAAATACTTGTGGCGCATCAGAAAAAGAAGAGATATGAAATGCTGGTGGTGTGGGCATGAATATCAGACAAGAGACCACTTGTTCAAGTGGTGTAAAAGATGGAAACGAGAACAGAAGCAGCTTTGGGTTGACGGGCAAGAGGGGGAAGATGGGTATGAAGGGGTTGAGAAAGTGATGAAGAAGCCGAAGATTAGTTTGCCGATGTCTCTTGTTTTTGTGGAGGAAAAATGTTCGCGCGCAATGTTAGATTTTCTTTGTCATACATATGTGGGCAGAATTTGTGGAGTGGTGGAGGAGGGGGAGAACTCAGATCACGAGGAGTCGAGTGATGGGGAGGTGTAAAAGTTGATGTTGTTTTTCAGCGGATTCCTTTGTTTTTGGGAGAAGAGGACTCACGACTTTGCTTTTGTTTCTTCATGTCATGGAAAAAGCGGGGAGGAAATGTGTACGGGTTTTGCCATGGCCGCTAGCGGCCGAATGCAATATGATTACGAACAAACAAACTCTCTTTTTCTGCTGTGTAACCTTATACTGCTCAGTTGAAGATGCCTGTTATTCATACCCTGGTGAATCCTCTCGATACTCGCAAAGGGTGGTGAAGGTTGCTGCCGGAGTGTTCAAAAGACTAGCTGCATCACTGCAAAGGTTCACTTCAAAAAACCAGTAGTGGCTCTTCGATAGACCAGCTGCATCTAGTGCGAAAGAGGTTCTGCAGCGAAACAGCCACTGCGGCGAAAGGGCCACCTCAGCGAAAGACGCAAAAAGAAGTGAAAATCTCCAAGCCTGAAAGGGCGCGAAAGTGCATTTGCCGCGAAAATGTGTGGAAAGCATCCAGCAGCCTGAAAGCACATTGTACAGTCAGGAACTTTCAAAGTACAGTGGAGTTTTGCGATGTGGGCTGAACGCAATTGCATTGATTAAATTCAGCGGGATATGGCCAGCTGAGTGCTCATACATGCGTGGGCGTATGTGTGCACAGTAGTCACTGAGTCTACACTCGGTGAATGGACCAGTCCATTCACTGAGGTGGGGTGCAGGGGTATACTCAGTATACTCCGCGAATAAACCAGTCCAGTCACTGAGGGTGGGCCTCCGTGATTGGACCGGTCTCTCCGCGGAGGGACATCCTCCGTGACTGGACTAGAACAAACACTACGGAAGCCACCGGGCCAAATCCCTAGTCAACAGCAACATACAAATCACAGCTACCATGCTCTAGAGAACCCTTAGTCAAAGTTAAAACTGAGATGCCTAAAAAACTGAGAAGAGGTTGAGTGCCTGCGAATAACGCGAGTGTGATAATGAGCTAACGGAAGACGAGTACCACGTATATTTCCATATAGTCTCCGACCCAGATGTGGTACGTCAGCGGCTCCCACGCGGACTTATACGGATATCCTTCGTATCCAATTCTGTTGCCATCCTTATCGTTACACCATTCCCAGAACGCCTTCCACCACCCACCCGGTACACCACTTAAAACTCACCGATATTGTAGGGGTGTTGTGTAAATCGGCTGCACCACATAGGCGCTTCCTGCCGCCGTTCCATTGTCGTCTCATTGTCTGGCTTCCTCTGTGATATGATATTCACATTCCCTTCATATTGTGGTTATACTTCCCCGTCCACTACTACTGCTACCGCCACCCTTTAGCCCTGCTCGGCCGCGGCCACGTCCGTCATGGCTTACTCGAGCACCAACCTCTGTCTCCCAATCTACGTTGCGGCAGTTCCAAGCCCAGTGGCGGCGTATTCTGCAGCATTGGCGGCATTTGTTTTGTGTTAGTTGACCGTCCCCATCCGCCCCACAACTCAGGTGCAGACTCCAGCTATGCCTCGCAGATATCTCAGCCATCTCTGCCTTAGCCTTGAGTGGCAGGATCCATATCTAACTCGGACAAGAATGTCATGAACAGCTCACAGGCAGTACCGCCGCGTGTAGGCTCCGGTACGGCACCAGCAGGCTGTATGCTGCTGAGTTCATTTGGAATTTCTCACAAGCATTCAGTAGCTGGATGAGCTCATGCGACTCAGTTTAAGGTGCGTAAAGTCAAATTGTCAGGGGCTGACAGAGATATAATGCACCGATAAGACACCTTACACCCCTCCATCCAAACGAAGGCTTGCCCTGCTGGGATACAAAGTGCTCCAAAACCTCTAAGTTCCTCCCAATCTATGTCCGTAGCACGTTCAGTAACCGCATGTTCCCCCTCGCTCAGCTTGGTGCTCCCTCACGACTACACCCCCGACGTAGCCCCTCGATCATGTTTGTGCCACCACAGTTAAGTAGTTGGTTAGCATCGAGCCGTTCGGTCGCCAGTCAGTGCGGTGTCGAATGTATATAAATAAAAGTGCCTGGCTCGTCGGTAGTCAGTTTTCTCCACCGAAGTAACCGCTCTAATCCGTTGAAGCATCATCCCCATCAACATCAACGTTGTTTTCATCCTTCGGTGCCCGATCCCAGACGGGGAGGACGGTGCGGACGGGTACACGACGTGGAGTAAACGATAAGCGCTTACATAGACTAGATATGTTGCAAGTAGACGAGGGCAGAATATACAACGACAGAAGACTAACAAAGACTGAGACGAGAGCAGAAGAGATAAGACGGCAGAGGTTTTGATGACAGCGAAGACACAAGGACGCATAGCCGGCAGCGGATGGCAAAGGGTACGAAATCATGAAGTGGCTTGCGGCCGTACATTTGATGTAGCACTCGCAATTCTTTCTATTCTTCTTGATTAACAAAAACAACTCATGCTCATGTCAGGTCCAGGCGGGTGCGTGTGACTTTAGCATCCGCCTGGACCTGACATCCACAAGTCCGTCTAGTAAACCAAAAACATCGTGAGCTACAGGTCGCGCGGTAAGAATACTCTGCGTAGACAACGGCTTAGACAGAGGCGTGCAACGCTGAGAGGAATCTAGGAAGCGTTACATCAGAAGGCCTGGCATGGAACGGTGTAGAAAACGCGTAGATGTACGGAGGCATAAACGTGGGCAGAGGTGTGGAAACAGAGGAAACATGGACGAGGGCGGAGGGGTAGAAAGGTGTACTGAGGGTTGCACGATCGAAAGCAGCGGAAGAGGGCGATATCGACTTCAATGTTAACGTTATGAGACAGTGATATCTAGGTATTTGACGATGAGTGCGGGTTGACAGCAGCGGAAAAGAGCGATATCGAAGGGCAGCGGGAGTCGAGGAGTCGATTGAGTCACAAGGCTTCAGGAGATCACGCTGTGACGAATGCCATGGATCATCCTCCAGTGTGGTAGAGTACGCCGATCGGGGAACTCTATGCATTCGCTTACCGTTTCCAGAAGTCCCCAAGATTTCGTTCACTTTTAGCGAACTCAGGCGGGACTTGGCAGATCGATAATTGCACCTGTTTTTTTTAGTCGCCGGGTATTTCCGACAGTACGGCCACTTTCAGCCCCCGCCCGATTCAGGGAGGCGGGACGATTTACGTCCCCGAATAGGTGATCAGTTTTACTGCGCAACTCCGAGGGTTGAACACCCGAACAGAACACCGAAAATCTAAAAAGAAGTTTTTGGTCACAGCCTATGTAGATAATAACTGCTCTAGTAGTCTGCCTGCACTTGGCCGAAAACCTTTTTTTTGATTTTCGGTGTTGAGTTCGGGATCTCGTTGCCTCTCTGAATCTCGGAGTAACACCGACGACTAAGTCGTCCAGCCCTTCCCTGAGGCGGGTATTCATTCCCGCACCAGGAAGGGGCTGGCATGCGAGCTTAACTTGTTGCAAGGGTCATGCTTTCAAGCAGTACACATTCTGGGAATTTTTTTGCGTTCACTTACCGTTTCCAGAGATCGCCGGGATGTCGTTCACCGATCGCGAGCCCTGGATCGGTCGATGTGGCATGGCAGCGCCTCGATCGCACCTTCCTGAGCTGCGCACCGGCATATCCGAAAATATGAAGCTCCCAAAGAATACCTGTTAGAATTGTTTTTGCACGCTTGAGCCTGTTGTAACCCCGCATTGTCGTTATCCTCCATTCCATTCCACTTCAACAACTCCCCAGATTTTATTTTACCACAACGTCGACACCAAAGCCGATATTTCTATTTCGACTGCTCTCGATCGTCTTCGCGTCCTTCCCTCGTCGACGCCTATTCTCGTCGTTCTCCCACTCATCCGCGCCCATTGTCTATGCCTTCATAGCTAGGCATTGTATATATCATTCCATCTCTGGCCTTTCGATGTCTCCCTGTGAGGCACATCAGGTTTGGGCGAACACTAGCATCCACCCGGACCTGAAATAACTACCGAGTGGGTTTTGCTTCTTACGGAATATAGGAAGAGCAGGAGGGAATTTGCCTCAAATCACTTCAACATTTCAAGCATTCCCACATCCGGTGCCGTCTCTCCTCCGATACTTCGTCCCTGCTCAGCCCTTGTCTACTCCTTTGCCTTCATATACTCCGCCCTCGTTTACGCGCATCTTGCCTAAGTCATTGCCTCCTGCCGTCGTCTACTCTGCCGTCGTGAATCCCGTCCGTCCTCCTGTCATCTCCGCTCTCGTGCCTCCTTCGTGCCATCGCTTACCACGCTGTCTACTCTGTGTCTCAGCTACTCCGTCCTTCACTGAGCACCGTCGTCTACAACCTCCTCCGGCATCATCTACCTCTCCGACATCACCGACCCCACTACTGTCACGGCCTCGATTCCGGTGCTTTTGTTGCGACGACTCGAGAACAAATACGCAGATCGAGAGGACCTACAGCGACATGAGAAGAGAAAATGGTATCCGAACGACGTATCAATGGGATGAGCTGGAGGCATGATTGACACTAGTACAAGATCGAATTCGAGCTACGGGATACTCGGGCCATGCAATGAGATCGAAGCTGGTCGGAGTGACTTTGACAATGACAAGGCAGCGGAAGTTATCCCGGAATACGAACTGGAAAAGCTTTTGAGAATTGAGGGAGCCGTCGCCTAGATGCAAAACGAGAAGGCTATTGTGGAGGGACAGCGACCCAGACCCAGACGCGGGAGCACCTCTTCCGCCACTGCAGCCGGTGGAGAGACCAGCAGAAAGCACTATGGAAGGCGGTGGGAAAGGCGACGGGCTGGAAAGCGGGCAGATGCCAACACATGCAGGTCTCTGAGCTGATTTCCATAGAAGAGTGCGACCAAGCGGTGATGGACTTCCTGGCGGCCACCGAAGTTGGGAAGTTTCCGCCCAAGTGAAGTGGCGGTATGGAGCGGGCTCAGGGCTCGGGAGCGGCATTGGCGGTAACGGGGTTATACCTTTCTTTCTGTCTTTCTCTTATTATATCTCTCTCTCTTATCTTTCATTTGTCAACGGGGACGAAGGGTAGCGGGGGGGGAGCTCCGCCATCTAGCCGGCTCGCCCGGAGGCGGAGGGGGTTATCAAGGTCCTGTCATACTCTAATTAGAGTGAATACAGTATGATTAAACAACAACAACAACGAGAAGGCTATGGAAAACAACACAGATACACTGTCAGTGGAGGGCTCAAGGTATATTATCCAGGACAGAGACTGACTGAGATCAATCACAACACGAACGTTACTATCGACACTAACAGCACCGAGTCTGACCTCTCCGCCTGAAACGTGGCGCTGACGATGGTGGGTGTTGATAACGGGGAGGATGGTGTATTAAACAGCTGGAGCAGAAACTTCAATGGAGAATACTAACAACCGGCGAGCCCGCTACGTTTATTTATCTACATATATTCGACGCAACACCGACAAATCGACAGACACGACGCCGGCCGATCGATACGATGGCAGCCGAACGACATGATAGCGGCAGCCCATGAAGCAAAGCATGATGCAGCCGGCTTAGGGGATCGCTCTCGGGTTGCAGGCTCGGTAGCCACGGGCTTGGTACAGTACCTGATTCTCCGGTAGCCTCGGGCTTGGTATGGTACTCGGTTCTCACAGCCTCGGTACTTTGGCAAAGTTACATTCTATATATATCTATGTCTTTTTTTCTCTTTGTACAGTAGACAATTCAACTCAAGCCTCGTACTTTCAACAAATGTAGCATCTATATAGAGCTGACACGAGCTGATCGCTAACTGGGGCTGATGGCACACCTCTCTCTCGTATACAACTCGCATCATTCTCCTTCTCTCTTCTCTCTAAGTCTATTCACACGGTTCTGCCCTTTACTATTGGAACTGATGTTACACATGTACATGAGCCAGATGGTGATTGGGCCCTAAGGTTCATGACTGCTCTTTTAGACTTCGAACTTTACTCTTTTCTTCCCTATGCTTCTTAGATCTTTAGATCTGTACACAGTCATCGCACTATAGTCAATACGCACGGTTCTCCCCATTTTGTAAATGAGACCGGCAAGCAACGAGTGACAAAATGTGACCCCTGTCAAGTAACGCTAAAAATACCATGCCGAAAATTCACAGGTGATGGCAACTGCTTCACTTGGAGAATAAATATCTTGAGGGATTTACGTAGCTCAGATACCTCACCAGGCAGGCATTCGACCCGACGCTTAACGAGAGCACTGGGAGGTAGCGGGATGGCGGTGTACATGTGCGGGGAAAGATACACCATACGCATCAAAACAAAGAAACAATAAGCTAGGGGAGGATGAAAGGGAATACAAGCATGCACCGGAAATCATCAGGGTCGAAACGCTACGACATCAATCTGCCTCGAAGAGATTGCGATGAAAGTTTTCTTGTGCAATTAGTTCTACCATCGGGATTATGTTTAGAGACCGCGTACTTTAGGCTACGTTTGAGGGGACTGAGCATGCGGGGAGATGTACCGCAATTATGAATGTGTTAAGCAAGGCACTAACACGGTATCAACCTGCCATAACAAGGTTGCGAAGGGAGTTCGTTTCTTTCTCGTAAACCATTTAAGATTTTCATCTTCGTCCCCGACACTTAGTGAGATCCGTCTCAGTAAATTCTTCCAAAAGTTCGTGATAAGCAGCAATAAATCTCGTGCAATTTGATTGCACACCTGCGACCTTCTATACTGTTTGATGTACCGCTACTTCTATGATACTACCTCAGGTTAGTTTGTCAAAAGATAGCCCATGTTTTGATCTTTGGTCTCTAACCTGATGGTATGAGTGGGAGAGGTGACGTAATTATGCGCCCGTGAGCTCGATCGCGGGTTACCGCTTTGGTTGAAAAAATTGTCCGGCGGCCGGCGCCGGCGGATTATCGGGTGGTCTTTACCTATGTACCTACCTACACTCCAAATTCGGTACCCTGCAGCACATTGCAGCTGCGCTGATCCAAAGGTAATATTTATACCACAAGTTTTGTTTGCAGCCCCGACTGCTGTTTTACGAGTGATAATGCAGTTGTGGTCGACAAATAATCGTTATATTGACCCAAAAGCTTCGTTCAGGAACTGAGTAGTTATTGCAATTAATACCCAACCTCACCCACCGCTTCTATAAAGAATGTTGTCGTGCCGAATCAGATAATGAACATCACGGCTGTACCAGTAATACAGCGCCCTATGGTTGTGCTGTAGTTTGTTTGGTTGGTTGTAATTATTCCCCATACGAATCTGCCGAATGATTGCACCATTCTGGACTATTTCGGTCTGAGGTAGGTCTCGGTCTTGTCTCGTCGAGCAACAAGGTTCGACTAAACGTGTCTAAACCGGTCTGGACTAGTCCACCCCTGGACGGGAGCAATCGTTAAATCTGCATATCAATGGATACTACAACCACCCAAGCGCAACATTAATGTTAAAGAGGACATGTTATGTACTGCACAATCTGTGTAGCGCATTTATGGTTGTTTAATCGACGATCCGTCGTTACTGACATTGCGATTCAACTTAATCAATGTGGCACTCGCCCGTATACTATGTAGATAAGGAATACATACCCAATAGCTCCCAAGCTTTCATTTAATTCCAAACAGGGCTAGATAGTGAATCTATAGTACAAAAGAAAAGTGTTTTTTCAGTTTGTTTTAATCATTCGGCGTTTACTTTAACCATAGTATGGCAGTACCCAATTCCCCTTCCCATCCTGGTGGCTGGCTACACCGGGAAATATGACCTTACGCGACGCGTAACTCATAGAGAAGCTGTTTTTGGGTCGGTGATCCATAGCATATTTGACGCGTGGCACTATGAAGTCCTATTGTTGAGATCAATCGAGTACGAATAGAGATATTGAATTGACTATCGTACAAAAGTGATTGTCTAAAGAGTAAAGAGAGAGAGAAAGACAGGCAAATATATGGGAAGGGAGAGAGCATACTCGGCGAAGCCGAGTATCACATCTGGAGACCGATGCCTGGCATCACTGCCGGGGCTAGCCCTACTCCTCGGCATGGGGGCTGGTGGCGGCCCATGGGGGCCGCAAGCCTCCGGCCTCATGCCCGCAGCCTTAGGCCAAACGCCACAAAAGCCACCGGGCCAAATCCCGTGCCAACACCTATGGACCTGCGCATTGACTAGATTACTATGATACTCGTGCAATTATGTGCGCTTGATACTATACATCATGCTGCATTCAACAAACTTGAAACCAAACTGCCAAATGCACTTCTTTGCACACTCCCAAATACGCTCTGAAGTACACTCCTGATTGCACTCGACTGTACACTCCCAGCCTGCTTGACTTACACCCCCAGCCTGCCTGACTTACGCTCTGAAGTAAGCTCTCAAGACGCTCTCAATCACACTCCCGAGCATGCTCTCAAGTACACTCCCAATTGCACTCGATGGCACACTCCCAGCCTGCTTGACTATACGCTACAAAGTAAGCTCTCAAGACGCTCTCAATCACACTCCCGAGCACGCTCTCAAGTACACTCCCAATTGCTCTCGATGGCACACTCCCAGCCTGCTGGACTGTACGCTCCCAAGTACACTCCCGGGCATGCTCTCAAGGACGCTCCCAATTGCACTCGATGGCACACTCCCAGCCAGCTTGACTGTACGCTCCCAAGTAAGCTCTCAAGACGCTCCCAACTACACTCCGAGTACGCTCCCAAGTACACCTCCGAGTACAATCTCAGTACACTCCCGGGCATGCTCTCAAGGACGCTCCCAATTGCACTCGATGGCAAACTCCCAGCCTACATGACTGTACGCTCCCAGTAAGCGCCCATGACGCTCTCAAGCACACTCCCGAGCACGCCCTCAAGTACACTCCCAATCTCACTTGACTATATGCTTCCATGTATGCTCCAGGGTGCTCGATCCAGAGACTTGCTGAGTTGCAGGTGCCAGGCACCGGGAGGCGGGTGGCGGGTGGCGGGTGGCATATGGTGGCCGAAATCATGACGTCGGTAGATATCATAGTCTGAACCTTATCTTTAGCGCGACCACCGTGACAAGATCTCACAATGCCTCATGGTCATGGTGTTGACAATTGTAGCCTTCGATTCCGCAGGAAAGGTAGACAATTCGAACTTGGAGAGAGCAGATCTCCGACTCAGATTTTCCAGCGGAATCTGGTACTCCTTCCCATCGATTGTGGGCGTATGTGTGCGCATTCGGTCTGGGGCTGATGGAGATGGTGACGGTGGCGATGGCGATGGCGTTGGCGATGGCGATGGCGATGGTGATGGTGTTGGTGATAGTGATCATAGTACCAGAAGTACTTATACAAGTAGGTTGGCTACGTCAACGTCAGCATCAAAGCTTCCACAGACTTAGAGCCTTCTACTAGCCAAAGCTTCTATTGACCTAGAGCTTTCTACTAGCCAAAGCTTCTACAGACCTAGAGCCTTCTACTAGCCAAAGCTTCTACCGACCTAGAGCTTTCTACTAGCCAAAGCTTCCACAGACCTAGAGCCTTCTATTAGCCAAAGCTTCCACAAACTCCGAGTTTTCCATCGGCCAAAAGCTTCCCGTGGAAAACTCTACTCCTCCCGAATATCCTCCTACATGCTCGATCCAGAGACTTGTTGAATTGCAGACGCCATGCACCGGGAGGCGTGAAGCAGATTGCGTGTGGCGAGCAGTGTTTGGCGGGTGGCGGGTGGCATATGGCAGGTGGCGGGTAGCGGGTGGCGGGTGGCGGCCGGCCGAAATCATGACGTCGGTCTATATCATAGTCTGAATCTTATCTTTAGCGCGCCCACCGAGACGAAATCTCACGATGCCTCACGACCATGGTGTTGACAATTGCAGCCTTAGATTTTGTAGGAATGGTAGACAATTGGATCTTGGGGAGAGCAGATCTCCGACTCAGATTTTCCAGGGGAATCTGCTGCTTGCTTCCCACGGATTGTGGGCGTATGTGTGCGTATTGGGGCCGGGGCTGATGGTGATGATGGCGATGGTGATGATGGCGATGGCGATGGCGGCGATGGTGATGGTGATCATAGTACCGGAAGCACTTAGACAAGTAGGTTGGCTACGTCAACGTTAGCATCAAAGCTTCCACAGACTTAGAGCCTTCCATCAGCCAAAGCTTCCACAGACTTAGAGGCTTCTATTAGTCAAAGCTTCCACAAACTCAGAGTTTGCCATCGGCCAAAGGCTTCCAGTGGAGGAAAACTCTACTGCTCCTCCCGAAGCGCGGCTCTCTCAAGCAGGCTCTCAAGTAGGCTCTCAAGCAGGCTGTCAATTGCCAGCGGGCTCTCATGCAGACTCGCAGCGATAGTGTGTACAGTACCGGTATATCAGCAGGCAGTAAAGACAAGTATATGTCCATCTCTGGCCGGCAGCCGTATATAGGTCCATAGGCCCACGCACACATCTCTATGAATCGACTATAGATGACTATAGGCTGCGCGTCGCGCAGGGGTCCACGGGAAGCTTGCTATGAGCTGTGCGTGTGCGCGTGTGCGCGTAGCGCAGCCTATAGTCGATTTGCACTTTTGCCGAAGATAGGTGGGAGAGCTCCTCTCCTTCTACTCTTCTCCTTTTACAAACGAAAGTAAACCTCAATGAATGGTAGCACACAAAGACAAAGACAAACGAAACTCAAGAGAAACTGCTAGCTACACGCTGTTCTGCTCTGCTCAGCTCTGCTTAGTGGCGCGGGACACTTCCCACCTCAGTGGTTGCGAGGAAGTCCATCACCGAAAAGAAAAGCGCACGTTTGTGTAAATTCCAGCTGAACGTTCTATAAAGCTACTCCAATCACTTCAATTACTCCAAACACTGTAACCTTGCTCCTCTTAAGAGAGTGTATTTGAAAGGACCGCAGAAATTTCCTTGGATCGTAGCATCGAACTTTCCTTCAAACGAAACTAGCGGATAGAGTCTTCTCTTGAAGAGTTCGCCATTTTTTATTTTTATGGTCTCTGATAGTACTGTTCAATTTGTGGCCCATTCCCGGAAATAGACGAAACTTACTATGCTTCTTTCCGTTGAGAGTGAAGAAATAGCTTTCACTGCTCCAATCTACCCCACACCCGATCACATCGCCACTCGAGTATGTCGGACCGTAGTTTGCTCGTTTGTACGGAGGTTTATTACGTTGTAAACGGACCCCTGTGGAGAAGTATACTGATGAAAAACAAAAATTCTGTGGAATATTACTCTGTAAGATATGTTCACCGCAAAATCCAACTCCCATTTCCCTAGTTTAATCAGCAGACATACGCGTATCTTGCATTCTGGATAATGGCATACAATTCCGACGACGAATCCGCTACAGTTACTTCGAAATAGTTTGTGCCGAGATATCCAGGAGGGAACGGATGGTCGCCCTTAACGGAACACCGTGAACCAGCTAATGAGCCTACGCTATATTAGCTTTAAGGGTTAAGTTTATGCTCGGCCTTACCAGAATACAATAATACTACACCATTCCCTTGCAACTGAATCGATCCACATACTTGCTCACCAGCCCACTTTCTTGGGGGAAGCACTGAACTGAATGACGGAGGGATCATCCCCGTGAATTTTTCTATTGCAAAAGCGTTCCGGGACTGAGATGCAGTCATATACGCTGTCCAATTGTGCTCGTCCGGACTCGAATTGTTTCCACCAAAATCTAGGAAAACTTTAAGTATATCGGTTATGCCACTTTCCACCGCAGCTTGCACAAGTTGCACGTATTCCCTATCCAGGGCCATTTTTCTGCACGCCGTAAGTAGACTTTTAGTATGATCAAGCATTCCAAAGTAGGCTGCCGCTTGTACAGAGGCTAGGTGGACGCTACAATTTCCAACACCCTCAATTAGTAATCGCATCACCTCCTTGCCGCTGCGATGGTTTGCTGCCGCGGCTATGACGATGGGCGCGGTGATCTCGATATCGGGTCGGACGGACAGCAACACCTCCATCACCTCCACATCTATATCCCTGTTCTGTGCCGCCGCAGTAATGATGGACTCAGTAACCTCGATGTCAGGACGAGCCGAAAGCAACGTTCTCATCCCAATGCCGTAACCTCTGTGTGCCACGGCTGCAACGATAGCCTCGGTTATATCAATATCGGGACGGGCGGAGAACAGTACCTCCATCACTTCATTGGCGAAGTCCAAGTTCCTTGCTGCCGCAGTGATGATAGGCTCGGTGATCTCGATGTTGGGCCGGGCAGCGAGCAGCATTTCCATCCCCCTCCAAGTACCTCTCCGTGCTGTAGTTATCATAATTGGCTCCGTAATTTGGATGTTGGGACGCGCAGTCAGCAGCAGCTGCATCACTTCCTTGCTGCTGTTCAAGTTCGTTGCAGCCGCGGTAATGATGGGCTCGGTGATCTCGATATTGGGACGGGCGGAGAGCAGTACCTCCATCACCTCCATCGCGTAGTCCTCGTTCGCTGCCGCTGCAGTGATGATAGGCTCGGTGATCTCAATGTTGGGACATACGGAGAGCAGCATTTCCATCCCTTTTGCGCTACCGCTCTGTGCGGCAGCTTTGGCGATTGATTCAGTGACCTCAATGTTAGGAGAATCGGGAAGTAGCACTTCCATCACCTCCTTACCACTTTTACTGTTCTCTGCTGCGGTTGTGATGATGAGTTCGGTGATCTCGATGTCGGGACGAGTGGTAAGCAGCATCTCCATCACCTCCTTCCCGCAGTCCTCGTTCCCTGCTGCGGCTACGACGATGGGCTCGGTGATCTCGATTTTGGGACAAGTGGAGAGTAACATCTTCATCACCTCCTTGCCGCTCACCCAGTTCCCTGCTGCTGCTCTAAGGATGGGCTCGGTGATCTCGAAGCCGGGACGAGTGGTAAGCAGCATTTCCATCACCTCCTTCCCGCAATCCTCATTCCCTGCTGCGGCTATGGCGATGGGCTCTGTGATCTTGATTTTGGGACAGGTGGAGAGTAACGTCTTCATCACCTCCATGCCGCAATTCCTATTTCTTGCTGCAGTTTTAACGATGGGCTCAGTGATCTCGATATTGGGACGCGCGCAAAGAAGCGTATCTATGACCTCTTTGCCACAGTGCTCGTTCCTTACTGCGGCTATGACAACGGGCTCAGTGATCTCGATGTATGGACAAGCGGAAAGCAGCACGTGCATCACACCTTTGCCGCTTCTTCCGTTCCCTGCTGCGACTGCGATGATGCGCTCGGTGATCTCAATTTTAGGACAACCGGAGAGTAACACCTCCATAATCTCCGTGGCACTGTTCCAATTCCCTGCCGCCGCAGTGATGATAGGCTCGGTGATCTCGATGTCGGGACGAGTGGACAACAGCACTTCCATCACACCCTTGCCGCTTCTACCGTTCCCTGCTGCGACTGTCACGATGCGTTCGGTGATCTGGATATTAGGACGAGCGGAGAGTAACATCTCCATAACCTCCGTGGCACTGTTCCAATTCCCTGCCGCTGCGGTGATGATGGGCTCGGTGATCTCAATGTCGGGGCGAGCGGACAGCAGCATCTCCACCACTTCCTTGGCACATTGATCGTTCCTTGCCGCCGCGGTGATGATGGGCTCGGTGATCATGATGTCGGGACGAGTAGACAGTAGCATCTCCATCACCTCCTTCGCACATCGATCGTTCCTTGCCGCTGCGGTGACGGTGGGCTCGGTGATCTCGATGTTGGGACGAGCGGACAGCAGCATCTCCATCACCTCCTTTGCACTTTGATTGTTCCTTGCCGCCGCGGTGATGATAGGCTCAGTGATCTCGATGTCAGGACGAACTGATAGCAAAACCTCCATAACCTCCTTACCACGTTTTGCCCTTGCTACAATTGCCATTAAGATGGGCTTGGTAATAATGAGAGCTGGATGGGCAGATAGGAGACCAACCACAGCCTCGTGGCCTCCCTCTGCAGCTGCCTGGAGCGCGTTTCCGTAGCGGCCGCCCTGAGCATTGATGTTGGTGCCGTGACTCAGAAGCTTTTCAGCCAATGCAGTAAGTCCCAGAGAAGATGCAATTTGAAGCGGTTCTGTTTTCTTGAACCTCTCATCACGTGAGAATATGAATATTTGGTATGCGAGATTCATTTTTTGTCGGGAATCTGCTAGTTTCTGGAATGTGCGAAACAAAATCTGATCATCACTGCGGTCGACCTGCCTTGCATGCTCAGACCAATGAGTTGCAGCATAGTCCAGAAATGGGAGTTTGCGTTTTAGAATTTTCATATTTTTTCGAACATTTTTATCCAACTTGTATTCACCAGTGACTGGCCCATCTTCACATTCGTCGAAAGAGAGATATGCCAAGCAAGACGTGACCAACTGCAGGTTGGACTTTGGTGATGAGAGGGCGAAAGTGTGTAGTAAATCACTATACACACCCCCCTGGTTCGGTGTATTCATACTTACGAGGAAATCCTTCGCTGACTGGTGAACTAGGTGAACCGTATCATCGTCTTCAATTCTGAGCATTGGTCCAAAAACAATTCGAAGAACCCGCCTCATGTCTAGATGCATGTCATCTTCCATCGAGGACATGGAAGTGTGTCTCGGAAGAATAGCAATAGCAATTGTCAACTCTTGTAGTCTCAAAGGACGTAATGCCCACACCACCCATCGAAGAATAAGTTGTGCAGCTGTTTCGTCCTCCTTTCGAATCTTGCGCATGATATTTATATATACACCTGGAAGATCAGGTGGTAGCTTCTTGAGAGTATTCCGGATAGCCCGAGGTGTTGTGTTCGAGGAGTTTTTGAGATCGTTCAATATTAGTGAAACCCAGAGAAACATTCCGTTGGCACCATCTATAAGAGCCTTTTGCACTTCCTCACCGAGGCTACCTACCAACTGCAGTTCTTTAAGAACTTTGGTTTCAACAAATGCTGCTATATCGATTTTCAAGTTTTCGGCAACAAGTGGTAATTGTATGACATCAGTTAGATGGGATGCAATTGGGATGTGTGGGCGACTAGTAATGATGAATTTAATGAATCGTCTAATGGTGTGATCGCAAAGAACATGGTGCAACTTGTCCAAGAACTTTGTGCGTGATTCCTTCTCGCATTCATCTAGAATCGTTAGCTACTAACAATGCATGTTTGAATAGGATTGAATACCAAGAGCGTCAATTAGAATATACACATTCCCAATGCTAGCATCATTTATAATTCGCTTAAAGACCCGCCATAGCATACCGAAGGACCAGGATGTTTTCTCTTCTCGCGCATTGAACTCTATTTCAGCCGAAAAGTGCACAATCACATCTGGGACCTGAGTTAAAAGCTGGGTAAGCAAGTTCATCAGGATTGCATGAGCAGTCCTTAATCGTTCATCCTTGTCATCACAGAAGAAATAAGCCAGGTAAAGCTGGTGGCCTTTGTCGCGGATGATTTCTGTGGTCAGAAATGACAACAAGATGCTCTTTCCACAGCCTGGATCTCCAGAAATCCAGAGAATTGCCTGGCCTTGTGCCTCGGACCAATCCCTATAATTCTTGTCGTCCAGCAGCCACGTACAGGTATTTTTGTGTTTCCTCAACAAGAGATCGTCGCGGTAGCTTTCGTAGTCTGATGGCTTTAAACTTTTCAGACAGTCGCTATAGACTTTGGAACCTAGATTCCATCTCATGGTTATCGACAAGTGCTATATGTCTAGCGGAGGAACGTACTTTGAAGATTTCGAGCCCTTTTTGTGGCAGCTGCACAGTAGACTTTAGTTTACATCTTCGCTGCGGTCTGAAAGGCACATATATACCACAGCTCCCTGTAATATCCTCAACCCATTCCTTCAAATATCTTACTACAATTCGATAGGTTCGGTGCTCTGCTGACACAAATCTGACCATATTCATATGGTTTTCGTCCACTGGAACTCGCTCTTCAGTGGGAATATATAACAGCGCAGAAAACCTCTGCACCATTTGAGACTCAATCCTTTCTCTCTCATATCTGCCCGAATCTGACTAAAGACAGTTAAATTTGCTTACCAGAGCTACTGTTAGCCAGCCGGAGACCTACCCTTTCTATTGTTGCCATCGGCACAGTCTCATAAAAGCTGACAATTTTCGGCTTATACTCCATCCAGATGTAGCTGAGTTCTTCTTTTTGGTTTTCAAGAAATTCTGAGCCTTCTCTGAATTGTCTGAGTAGGTCATACCTAGACGTCTCATTGATGCCGAACTCATACACCATCTCTTCCAAATAGCTGATCTGCATGCCCTGATGTGGAGTCCCAAAAAAGAAGATGGAATAAGTTGAATCCAAAATGTGCTTATGAGATGGATTGCGTCTAGCCTCGATCAATGCCTGGAGTGCTTTGTGAGTTTCAGATACGCTTCTCACGGTACAACACACCTACTTGCAAAATAAGAATGCCACCAAGACTATGCCCAATGAATATGATCGGTCGGTATTTCTTCATTAAACACAGTTAGAACATGCAACACAACAACCTAGACTAATGCCCTCACTTCAACTGAGCACCTAGCATTTTCTATCTCATGGATAAATAGCCGTTGGTAATCCAGCAGTCTGTTGTCGGTTTTTCTCTCCCCAGCAAGACTGCTGTCGTAACCGTACGACATAATCCGAATATTTTTAACATCATATGGGAGAAGGTCTTTCAACCACATTTGATTAGTTTTTGGGCTCCTCCAGGATTCATATGAATGGCCAGCTAGGGAGGTTACGGCAATAACACTATAGCTCTAACATCAGCATTGCAAGTACCTTCGGCAGACATAAACAACTAACTCTGCAACTACTTCACCTGAGGGGACGTTCAAAGGTGTTAGATTATAGAAATGGCTGTCAATGGTAAGAAGAGCTGCTGTTCTGCTGTCCGATTCTGAGACCTGTAAATGGCTCTGAGACTGTAAGTGTTCAGTATAAATATCAATGTTAAGCAATGCTGTTTGAGTGATGCCGCAACATGCTGGGTAGAGTGATGGTCGGTAATCTTGACTCGTGAGGGATGTATCAGCGGAGTGAAGAGCGTCCAAAAGGTCGTTCTCACTCCAAGTTGATGGAACACCGGATATCCGAAAACACTTTGGCCGCGAATTTGAACTTGTGGGTTCGTCAGAACCAGATTGGCTTGTGCCGACGGCAAGAAAGCTGCTCTTGGTGACCACACGCTTGGTGTTTCTTGCCGATCGTTCAGTGTCTGGTGTCTGCCTGAATTTTCTTTTCCGAGATCTGGAGTTCGTATCGATGGCCTGTTGCCTTAAACTTGATTGAGTGTTGCGAGGTGTACTCTGGGATATCTGGGCGGACGCTATGTCTGCCCATGGAGTAGTAGACTCTCGAGCTGCAGATGAGCGGGTACGCCGTTGAGTCATTGTGGAAGGCGTACAATCTTGTTCAACCTACCGAGGTATATTAGCGATAGTTATATTTGGTCATCAAGCGAGTATGTGACAATATGGGAGCTTTTAGCGCAACTGTGCGGCTGAAAATGCTGTGGGGTGGCAAGGAGCACAGAAAGAGGTTATATTTACGACGTACTGGTATCCCAATATGTGCTTCACGGCTGCAGACGTGAGAGTAATTGCGGTGTCTTATATGGTAGAGGATCAAGAATATAGGTGTGCTACCGAGTAATCTGATTGGGGGGGAAAATATGCAGTGCTTGATTGGTGCTGATCCTAGCCATTGCTTTGTTTTTTATTTTACATACAGATTGCATATCAGACCGAATCGATTGGTTTAGCCGCAGGGGGACCAGTGTAATAGCGTCATGGTGAATAGAAGTTGCTGATATCAGAGATGTAGGTAGTCGAAGTTTGTCAGTGAAAAGGTAGCTGCTTTAGAACATGAAAGGCCGTTGTAAAAATGCGACCAAACATCATTTAATTATGGAAGTGACAGTGCCATTGCAATGCATAATTCATGCATACAACACATCAATTGGAGGCACACGCGCGGATTCAATTGGACTGAAATTGGCAGGTCCAATTATTGTCCAGTGAACTAGGCTACAAAGGGGAGCCAAGTCAAAGGGCAGGGGTTGTCTTACACAAATCCGTACAGAAGAAGTAGACGCAGATGCAATGAGAAGGCATCATAAAGGCATTTTAAAAAAGCATCAAAAGTTCTTAAAGCGTCACTCTACATTTTCACGGAAGCATTTCCATAACGGCACCCAGTGTTCCTAAGCGGCCAGGCGCGGCCGCCCTTATCTATGGGTGGCCGTGACCGTGACGACCCCCGGGCTTTTTGCGGCTTTTCAAATGGAGGCCGGGCCGCGTAGAAACACTGACGGCACTTTTAGGCGTATCATGTTAGCGCTAATATTGTGTGAATAAGGATTAAAAGATGAAAGAACTCTGAAGATATATACAACTCACAGCTACCATGCTCTAGAGAACCCTTAGTCAAAGTTGAAAGTGAGATGCCTATAAAAACTGAGAATAGGTTGAGTGCCTGCGAATAACACGAGTATGATAATGAGCTAACGGAAGACGAGTACCACTATATTTCCATACTAGCATCGGTGGTGGCTTTGCAGCCCCCAGGATTCGAAACGTTGAGCATGGTGGACTTATTGCGATATCAGGCAGATCACCTAGACTCCTGCTGTGTATCCACCACTGTGTATCTTGATTTGGTGCTGCTGTATATCTGCCGCTGTGTGTCTGCCGCTGTGTGTCTGCCACTGTATCTGCTGTGTTGTATATCCACTAGTGTATCTGCTGCTATTTATCTACCCCTGTGTATCCGCTGCTGTGTATCTGCTGCCGTGTATCCGCCGCTGGGTATATTGTGCAGTGTATCTTGAACTACTTTGGTATATCCGCCGCTGTGCATATGTATCCTGACCTGGTACTGTATATCTGGCTGTATATCTGTCACTGTATATGTATCTGCCATGGTGTATCTGCCACTGTGTCTGCTGTGTTGTATATCCGCTGCTGCATCTGCCGCTGTGTACCCGCTGCAGTTTATCCGACGCTGCTATCCACTGCAGTTTATCTGACACTGGTATCCGCTGCTGTATATCTGCTGCTGTGTATCCACCGCTGTGGATCTGCTGCTGTGTATCTACTGTATTGTATATCCGCCACTGTATCTACTACTGTATATTAGCCACTGTGTCTGCTGTGTTGTATATCCACTGCTGTATCTGCCGCTGTATATCCACCACTGTATATTTACCTCTGTATATCCACCATTTTGTATCTGCCACAGTGTATCTGCTGCCATGTATCTGCCACTGTGTTTGCTGTATTGTATATCTGCTGTCGTTTTTGCCGCTGTATATCTACAGCTGTATATTTGCCGCTGTGTATCAACCCCTACAAATGTGTATCTTGATCCGGCACTGTAAATCCGGCACTGTATCCGCCACAGTGTATCTGCCACTGTATGTATATCTGCTACTGTATATCCTCCACTGTATATCTGCCACTGTGTCTGCTGTATGGTTGAGAGTGATCAAGTACAAAGAGAGAGATTGAATTATTTATCGTACAAAAGCGATTATCTACTGAACCATCTAATGGTAGAATCCATGCCTTTATATGTCTACAAAATTTGAAGTTCGCTGGAGATGGTAGAGTGGCGCCAGCAGTGGCAAATGACGGGTGGCGAGTGAAAATTTGTGAATGAGTCTACACAAATGACTCAGTGCATTCTCCAATCCTTGCTAGCAGCTTCGATGGCATTCTAACAACTTCTATGTCTTCAGGATAAATCTTGAGTCAACATGTGGATATCCGCCACTGTATGTGCCACTGTATCTGACACGCGCCACGTGGCACGTTCACCCGACCAATGACAATGCTTCGAGCAGACAAACCAAGTGTATAACTATTAGATATGCAGAGAAATTTAGGCCAGTCAAAGCCGTCAGATATCTGCAGGTATATGGAGGTATCTGCATGCATATGCGGGTCAGGCAAAAGCCGTCAGATATCTGCAGTCCGGTCAGGTTCCCTGCAGGTTGATCTTTATCTGCCCAGGTTTTGGGCGGCCTCCAGGATCAAGGACTTTATCTGGCCGGACTGCGAATCTGAAGTCCGGTCGGCGGCCGGCCGGGCCGCTTCGGAACACTGGCTAGATGGGTACATGCGACTCAATGTAAGGTGCGTAAAGTCTGTTGTCAAGGGCTGACAGAGATAAAATGCACCGATACGACTCCTTACACCCCCGCTCCATCCAAACGAAAGCTTGCCCCTGCTGGGAGAAAAAGCGCCCCAAAATCTCCAAGTTCCTCCCAATCTATGTCCATAGCACGTTCGGCAACCACATGATCTCCCTCACTCGGCTTAGTGCTTCCTCACGTCTACACCTCCGGCGTAGCCCCTCGACCATGTTTGTGCCACCACCCTTAAGTGCTTTGGTTGGCATCGAGCCGTTCGGTCGCCAGTCGGTGCGGTGTCGAATGTATGTGAACACAAATGCTTGGCTCGTCGGTAGTCAGTTGTCTCCACCAAAGTAACCGCTCTAATCCGTTGGAGCATCATCCCCGTTAACATCTCCATCGTCTTCATCCATCGGCCCGATCCCAGACGGGGGAGTTGGACTTGTTGCTGTCAGTGTCAGTCACATCATTAGACATAGGCTGCAAAGAGAAGATAGTGGCAGGTGAGACGACGGCGGCAGTGAGGTAGATAACGACGATAGTATAGATCCAGAGGGGGTAGGTGACTAGAGAGAGGACAGCGCAGATGTGGACATGGCGGAGGCGGGGACGTCAGGGATGGTGCGGACGGGTACACGACGGTGGAGTAAACGATAAACGCTTACATAGACTAGATATATTGCAAGTAGACGAGGGCAGAGTATATGACAGCGGAGGACTAGATAAGGACTGAGACGAGGGCGGAGGAGATAAGACAGCGGAGGTTTTGATGACGGCGAAGACCCAAGGGCACATGGAAGGCAGCGGAGGTCGAATGGTATGAAATCATGAAGTGGCTTGCGGCCGTGAATTTGATGTAACACTCACGATTTTCTCTATACTTCGTGATTAACAAAAACAACTCATGCTCATGTCAGGTCCGGGCGGGTGCTAGTGACTTTAGCGTCCGCCTGGACCTGACATCCACAAGTTCGTCTAGTAAACCTATAACTACAGTTCGTGCGGTAAGAATACTCAGCGCAGACAATGGCTTAGACGGAGGCGTGTAAAACTAAGAGTTGTCTAGGACGTTTTACGTTGGGGGTATCAGAAGGCCTGGTGTGGAATGGTGTAAACAACGTGTAGATGTACGGAGACCTAAACGTGGGCAGAGGTGTGGAAACGGGATAAGTGAGGAAGCATGGAAGAGTGCGGAGGTGTAGAAAGGTGTACTGAGGGATGCACGATCGAGAGGAGCGGGAGAGAGCGATATTGGCTTCTGTGTTAATGTTATGATACAGTGATATCTGGAGATTTGACAACGAGTGCGGGTTGACAGCAGCGGAAAATAGCAATATTGACGGACAGTGGGAGTCGAGGAGTAGATGGTGGAGTGGACTCGGTGTTGGAGTCGCAAGGCTTCACGGGTACCGTGCCGTGCAATAACTGACGAATTCCATCAATCATCCTCCAGTGTGGTATGCCGTTCGGGAAACTCTTTGCGTTCGCTGACCGTTTCCGGAAGTCCCCAAGATTTCGTTCGCTTTTGGCGAGCTCAGGCGGGACTTGGCAGCTCGATGATTGCACCAGATTTTGTAGTCACCGGCACTACGGATATTTCCGACATTACACTACCTAGCACGTCTCCAAGTGCAATTTCTGAGATAACCTCAGCTCGCCGCGGACCCCGCGGTTCCGATTGGGCGGAGGGATCCCGAGAAACCTGTTGCAATAAGCAGCCACGGCAATTATAGAGAATTCTTGAATATGCTACGCGAATGCCAAGCCACAATTTTGTACCCATGAAATAATCCGGAACCTTAAACTTTAAACGAAGACAGCTTTACGAGCTGTAGGCCGTTTCACACGGTACTTATTTGGAGTGTTTTGAAATCTTCACGTAGTCCTGTTAGTGGGTTATGTTGCAAGAACATATAAAGCGAAAATGATCGGGTCTTGGCGTTCGAATAACATGCTGTCCAGTACAATATGACTATTACCGCGTTAGCCCTACTAGACACCTATGCAAGTCTTAATGCTTGTCTGGAAAACGCCCTCATCATGCGTAGGTTACATCTCCATATTAGCTCCATCTACTCTCTCTGCAGGCATTAGCCTCTGTTTGAAACAAGACCGGGGTGGAGATCAGAAGGGTCTTAGAAGGCTGGAAAAGAACAGTTCGCCGATGATTGAGCCAAGCCTCACCGTTGATACACTGCCTTCATGACTCGTAGACCCGGTAGTGGTTAATCAATTATTCCCGATTGGGTACCTTTTCTGGCACAGTACCGCCGCTGCTCTCTACTTGTCGCGTCTAGCACCCTGGGTTTTCACTCACCTGATCTATCCATTGTGGTAAACTCAAATTCGCTCCTAGGAAACCGTATTATAACGGCAGCGGGTGACGTATATACGGCTCGGTAATGATAACTCTACATAGTTGACTACTAAGATCTCTAGCGACAATCTTACCTACACTTCAATATATACTGTCACTCGAATTCACTTGTGCAACCATTGTTACGATATGGAAGTTGGGAAGAACCGTGTGCATGTATTCCACGGTACAAAGAAAAGAGAGAAGCGGAAAGACTCCGTATTATTTGAAATCCGCTCAACCCCGGGTCTGAGTCAGTCCGATGACGGTGGACCGCTGAATCTGGCCTTGTTATTTGGTATATAGAGAGACCGCTAGAGTTGAGAGAACGATATCGCTTTTGGACTTTCTCACAGCGCGCGCTACTATTTTCAACAGGTAAATATACTGAAAACTCCGGGTATCCTTTGCCACCCATTGCCACTAGCCATCGGATATTCAACATCTATTAAGATGAACAAGCATGTTTTATAGCGCACTAAAATTAGCGTCTGGGCCTATCGGCAGCTCAATATTTTTGGCTGTGGTAGCCTAGTATCGATCGCTTTAATATTCGCGGACTTACCTACCACTGTTATATCCAATTAACTCTCCAATTGCAAACTGGTATGTTGAGATGAAAATCATGCTCTTGAAGAACTCTATTTGTACATGGTAGCCAGGTCTCGCAGACTCTAACAGTCGCGGAGTATCCCATCATGCATATTGTTCCCAATGGCTGGACCCTATATTAGGCCATACATTAGACATAGTTGAGTTTAGCGCAGATCTTTTGGGCGAAAACCGAACCGTTCCCACGTTTAACAGACGGCCAGTATACCCTGTCCAAAGGGTCGGTTTCTCGTGCCATGTATCACCCACAGTGCAAACTTAGAGGAAGCGGTTTGGTGAAGAAATAGAATGTTGGGAAACACTATTACAGCATGACTGCAAAAAAGATGTGAAAAGATCTTAATTTCGCATCTAATGATATGATTTGATGTCACAATGTGTTTTTGTGAACGCTTTCGCTAATAGGTACGGGGCAGAGCCGCAATAGAGTTGCACAAAAAAGTACAAACATACCCATACTTGACCCGTGCATAATTCACCAACTTCCGACTGATTATTGACTCACCACATCCTGACGTATCAGCTAAAGAATTATGGAAGTTATATTTCCTTACAATTTACCAATTCTTGCGAAGCTAGCATCTCGAATTTTACTGACTTTATAGAGGACTTTGTGGAAGTGGATGGTAGGCGATATTGAAACCTGGACACACTTAATCGCTTCCACTAAGTTTGCACTGTGGCATTAGTATACAGGGTACGAGAAACTTACTCCCCCTGCGGACAGGGTATGAACTTAACGTTTGCTTCGCACGTTTCGGTTATTTGCTTGGCATGAACGGTGTGCGCAGTCGCTAAGCAACCGAACCAACACATGTGGAACACAAATTTGAGCCGTCCTGCCACCCATGTGTTTGACCTTTTACTCACAGATTCCGGTGCTGCAGGATGTATTGTGACTATACCACGATGGTCATGCTGAATGTAGAGTAGCCACACAACCGGTGCCGAAATGGTATCTGGAGTTCGGCTGGGAGAAATTTTTTGCATTGCCCGTTTGCCATGTGCGCTATATTGGGATGCAAATATAGGATGAATGATCAGCATGTCATCATGTTATCGATATCCAGGTAGCCCCTGAGAATAGCATACAGCGAACCCACCGGCTTGCATTGGCCGCCCGCTGCTGAACCTCGGAGGGTCTAGACCAAAATCATGGTAGGCAAGTTTTCAAGATTGTATGGCGAATGTGATGTTGAAGGGTTAAAATTTTAAAGTGGTCAATTGTGATTCTTGCGGATTGCTTGCTAATACAACATTCGGGATAATTTCTCTCGTGCTCAGTGGTGGCAAAATAAGTTTTGCAACACGCGACTAGACCAACTGGGCACGGGAGAACGAAGTAATGTGCATGATAAATTGCTCTTGAGAAATACACGTCTAAGACAAGCGCAAATGCGCATGCAATCTCTTATTGCTACAGCCTCTGATACATTGCTTGGCAGCGCGATGCAGTTAGTTACTACTTGAGTTGTTAGCGGCTCGGCTGTCTTATCCAATTGTTTATCCAACAAAGGAGGCGGTTGCACCGTGGGCTGGTAATTCACAAAGTTGTTGCTTTTTAACATATTATCCAGATTCCGCTCCACATTTATTATGTGTAAATCCCCCGAACTTAGGACGATGGGGATATCCTTTCTTTAATCTTCCTGCCCAGAGTGAAACACCACGTGGCCTGACGGTGCCCCATTACCTCACAATGATTTCAGCCCCCACCCCCGCAGTACTTGCGAAGGAGTCGAAAACCTCAACGTATACCATACTCACCGATCTTCCCCCAGCGTACCACATCGACATCGAGGCCAACACAAGCTCAGGCCACCGGTTTATCCTGCTCAGCTCCGGAAGAGCACTCCACGTCACGGAAGGAGAATTTGTTAAGGCGTGCACAGATGCTTCGCAGATTTCTTCCGGCAACGCTACTTTCTTCCGTTATGTGGCATGGAGCTTCGCCAGCAGAGGTATGTATTCTCGCCTACCTACAGGTATATACATGTGTTAATAACGACTTCCATGGATCTAGATCTGCTCCTGCCAACCGCTACCATACCCGGCAGTGAAAGGCGGCAATACCTACACGTACTCCGCAATAACACCCTGCGTACGAAGGGCAATTTTGACCCCAGAAGTGTTACGGCCGAGATCACAAAGCGCACTGTGTCTGTTCCGCCTCCCGGGGAGCTACTGTGTGCATCAGCAGGTCCCAGTGTGTTGCCGTTCACGTTTGTACTGGCTAGGCAATATGATCTAGATGCGAAGTTACCCATGTCCTGGAGGAATCGTCTCAAGGTCTTAATTGCGATACTAATCTTTGCTTTCATTGTGTGGGTGAGTAAACTGCAGTTACATCTAGGTTCGTGCGGTGTTATAGGTGCTAACTATGGCGTAGATTATTATTGCAGGACTTACCAGTACGAAGAAAGAAGAGAAGGAGAAGTAGAGCGGAATTACCTAGTATACAAGAGTCTTTTGCGGAGATGTTGTGGAGAGGCGGAACGTTACCGGTAGTCATAACTGTTCTCCATGAAGAAGTGTGATCAATGGGGGATGGACTTTCTGGCGGCGACAGAGGTCAGGAAGTTATCAGGCCGCGCTAGGCAGAGTGTATTTAGCAGTCGTTCTTTCTTTCCTTTCATTTTGTGGGTTACTATTCATTTTGCGTTCGTTTAGTTCTGTTCGTTTCGTTTGTTAAGGGGAAGAATGGTGAGAGGGCAGTTCCCTCACCTAGCCAGCCATCCAGAGGGGAAGGGGACTCAGTACTTCCATTCTCTAGATAGAGTGAATGAAATGTGATTATAACAAAACAAACTGGTAGACTTTAATTTGTTAATCTCACAATTACGCGCGGTTGCGCATCCAAATTGTTGGCATGGGATTGGCTCGGTGGCTTCTGTGGCATTCGGGGGCTTACAGCCTCTATTAGCTTAAGGCTGCGTGTATGAGACCGGTAGCTTGTGGCATTCAGGGGCCGCCACCAGCCCCCATGCCGAGGAGGTCTAGTCTCCGGAGCGATGCTCGGCATTGGGCTCCGGATGTGATACTCGGCGAAGCCGATGACGAGAGCAATAACATTGCACAATAAGAGTTCAATTGTCTAAAGAGCAGAAGCTATCTATGGGAAAATCTAAGCCTTTGTATACATGAGATTGAGTGGTTGCAGCTCTGTTGATTGAGATATAGTGAGTTGGACTCGCCAATCTATGATTGACCAACTGGGTAGGTTACAGTGTAGATTATGTCCTAGACGCAGTTAGAAGGCATATTAAATATCATCACTCGGTTAACAACGGCTACATCACTCGCATCATGGATCTATCACTCGGACGACCGCCGGCACCTACATTTCCGCAGTTTAATACCTCCCAAGACGGCAAATCGTAGTCCGGGACAGGGCAAGGTTTTCCCGAACGGAACGGACTTCGCCGACCCCTGCCTACAACTGGCGTTTTTGTCTGGTTAGTGGTAGACGATGACACGGTGGTATTTTGTTTGTTATTCATTCTGCATTCACTCTAACTGGAGTATGGAAGTACCGACTTCCCGTCACTTCCGGATTACCCGCTAGGTGGGGGATCTCCCCTCCTTCTTCCCTTCTTCCCAAATGAAATGTAAGAGAAATGCAACTTTTTGGTAACGTATATGCGGGCCCAGTTGCGTCAACCTCGGGATGAAAACGGGACAAGAATCCCGCGTAGAAACTGCCCTGTGCTAGTGCCAGGACGGGATTTTCCTGAACCTGGTCAAATCACGATTAATGTTCCTAACGATGTCTTAGAGAATTGCGGGCAAGAGTTTCATTGCCCGGAAAAGTACCGTCATGACGTGAGCATTTTTTGTTTTTGTTCTAATCATTCTGCATTCATCTAACTTGAGTGCCTATTTCCCCTCCCCCTCCGGATGCCCGGCTAGGTGGGGGAGCTCCTCTCCTTCTACCCTTCTTCTCCTTTAACAAACGAGACTATATGGAACGATTACGCACAAATGAAATGTAAGAGAAAGACCCTTTAACCCTGTTCAGTGGTGAGGAAACTTCCCGACCGCCGTAGCCTCCAGGAAGTATATCACCGCTTGATCATACTTCTCCATCGAGAACATTTCTGATACGTGCACATGCCCACATCTTCCCGCTTTCCAGCCAGGTTCCCGCCCGACTGCTTTCCACAGTTCCCGCTGCTCGTTTCTCCACTTCATGCAGTGGCGGAGGAGATGCTCCCGCGTCTGGACCGCATTCCCGCACCACCAGCATTGGTCATCATCGTGCTGCCCGAATTGTTATAGGTACGTTGCAATGAGGGCATGCCCGCATTTGAGCTGGTAGTATCTCGTAGCAAGTGACTTTTTGCTTCTCTTAGGGATTGGGCGCCGGTTTCCCGCATTTCCAGGCCCGATCCTTTACCCATCGTGTTTATTGCACCATGATGTGGGCATCATCGCGCCCGGACAAGACAGACGGTTGGGAAGCCTGGAATTCATACCTGAAAAATACCTCAGTAATCGGAAATCGATCGGAAATCGAAAAATATCGTCCTGGGGTTATAGAATGGAAATGGAATTGGGAACAGGGGACAAGTAGTCACTAACATAGTGAGACCTCTCTTCTTAGCGGGATTCTGCCTAAATTTACAAAAATGACTACTCTGTAAGAGAGGCTACTCCGATTCCAGATTGATCACAGCGGGTTGATTGAACTCGTCGAGTAGAATATTTATTGCCAAAAACTCATCCTTATCGGACAATTATACTTGGGGTTGGCATGGATGAATTTCCAGGGTGAGAGAATTTCGTCAAGTCAACATCCGTCCATGCTAACTCCATGAATATTTGTCTAATTTGGATGGTTTTTGGACGTTAAATGATGTATTGGATGAGCTCCATGAGCCCATTGTGCCTCATCTTGAATATTATCAGCCGTTTTTGCGCTGTAGCCAATTTTGTCAATTTAACACGAAATACCATCAAATACCACCTGGGATGACCTACCGCCAATTCCGTCCCATTACTATCCCACGTCCGCGAAATCCTAACCTGGAGAGCTCTTGTACGAGATAGTCTACAGTGCCCGCCAGCCTGGGACGGACTTTTGGGAAGCTTGCTGGATATTCGGCTCCAAAACGACCCCAATTATCCGTCACGGTGGAAGAAAGCGCAGGAATAGTAGCTTAAGCGTAAAAAAATCGGTGTAAAGTTCATACATACTATCTAGAAAGACTCCGATTGCCCATTCTTCAATTAGTGGAAGACCAAAGAATGCAACAGATTGAAATTACCGCCAGAATATATAAGATTGTCAAGCGTCATGAAGAGTCACGCTGTGTCCCGAAGATAATCCGGCTTCTCAGGCTGCCTTAGATGTTGCTGATGGCGTGATGCTTGTGATGAGAGGAGCCACTTAAGTTGACTTCGTCGGGGGTCGCAATAATCCGTCCACCCGCTAGTCTTTCAGGTCCCCGGGTCGTCGTTTAGTCTCAAGCAAGATATTGTAAGACCAGGTCTCGATCAGGGCGACGGGGGATGATGCCTAGGGTTCGGGTTATTGGTTCACCTGTAGTTTTGCAGTTATTTAGATTGAGCCAGTGATGTGGGCTCTCCAATTTGTAGATAATCTACTAGGTAGGTTATCCCTTCGCCGGTATTGGGCCCACGAAAGGGCCCACTTTCGCGTGTGCTGCGCCTTGTCGCTTATAACAACACAGCCACCCACTTAAACCCCCCCCTAGAATATTATGAATTGAAAGATAACTAGTAGAAGCTTC